>Ga0116227_10003620_pt1 | contig 34250 bp, 28 predicted proteins | sample S1TSphgellanicum_FD_89693 | JGI IMG/M metagenome (GOLD analysis project Ga0116227, IMG submission 89693) | Host-associated microbial communities from peat moss isolated from Minnesota, USA - S1T2_Fb - Sphagnum magellanicum MG | ecosystem: Host-associated > Plants > Peat moss > Unclassified... | reverse complement strand
TTGATTACTTCAAATGCATTTTATGTTGTATTAACCCCATCCACTCATGGAGATTTTATTGCATGTGTCCTTATTAGGGTTGTATGGGGTATGGACAAGGTTCCCATCTACCTTTATTGTTGGCATGTTCTGAAAGCATGGCGCTTACGTGGTATTGAAAAAATCAAAAATGTGGAAGTGCGGGGTGGAATGCTCCAAGACCTTTGTGATGTGATGTACATGTCCATCAATCATGGAGAAACAATTGATGACTTCAAAGAGCATGGGACGGTTGCTGTGAGAAAAGGCTTTCATAAACATAGGCCTGGTGATGTGTGGACAAATTATTTCTGGACTTACTACCATTAGTTTGGTAAGTGATAATATTTATCATGGTTTCGTATTCAAAATTGTTTTGTAATAATGTTATTCATCCTTGTGCATTATGTTTATGTTTGCAGAATTATGGATGGTGGGTGTTTGAAGAGTGCCCCATTCCAACCTAGACACCCAAGTGAGCATTGAATCATATCATGGTGCATTGAAATGTTGGCTTGCTCTTGACACAAAAGGCCTTAGAGGGCGTAGGATGGATTGGTTGGTGTGGCGATTAACAACAACCATTGCATGCCATTACATGCACACATTGGAAATGAAAAAAAAGGGTTTCATAAAAAACAAGGTTATGGAGGCCATTATTACACAAAGTGTGGAAAAGGCAACCTTTATTCCATTCACCCATGTGTACCAACCAACCCTTGAAAGTGATGGAGCTTGGGGTGTATGGAGCCAATGCCTTCCCAATGTTATTTACGCGGTGAAATTCCCATTCACTGAAATATTTTGTTGCACATGTGAATGGGCATTGCGAGGGAACATGTGTAAACACCAAATTGCAGTCATTCTCACATGCATAGACATTTCTCAAAAGGATATCATTCATTATTATGGAACATGGTATGGATCACATCATGGAGGGTTGGGTCACATGTTTGCAAACCCACGACATATTCCACATGATATGGAGTCCAACGATGATGACTAAGATGAACATCTTGAAGGTGATGATGGGATCATGAAATTTGATGGGCTGATGAACATGGAGCAAAATGATCTCCCTATGGGTGCCATTGTAGGGTCTAATGACACAATAAATTCATTAACCCCAATGGAAAGGGCGCTTGCACAATTGGTCACTACAATGTAAGAGATCACAAATGAATGTAAAGAAGATGATGTGACATTTTGTGAACATGCCACGTCACACATGAGAGTATTGGCATGTAATATTAGTAACATATGCTTCACAAAGGCAAATGCAATTTCACACCTAGGATTGGTGTTACATCGCGTAGAAGATAGATTGGGAAATAGTGTCAAACGGTTCAAAGATTGGCATGAAACAATGCTCAATCACACAAATGTACGTACTAAACAATGTCATGAATAAATGTCTCAATTACTAATCAAGATTGTTGCCATTGGCATTAAGAATTTTGTTTTACAATCAATTTTCCATGGAGGAAACCATAGCCCAAATTCTTTGAACATCATGTATTCAACACACACATGAAGTCTAATATGGCACAAAGGTTATTATTGTTTCCAAGTAATAAACACAAAAAGTGTGAAATGCAAATACACAATGATAGTGATAATATTAGTGTTGAATGCAGATATTATAACTAGGCCCCAAAATCCTAGTTCGTAGAAATAAGTATAAGTGCAAATATTACAATTAAGCCCCAAAATTCCAATTGGTAAAGGTAAGTACGGGTTTAAATATTGCAATGAAGCCCCAAAATTCCAGTTGGTAGAGGCAAGTGTGGGTGTAGGTATTGCAATGAAACCCCAAAATTCCAGTTAGTAAAGGTAAGTACGAGTGTAGGTATTGCAATGAAACCTCAAAATTCTAGTTGGTAGAAGTAAGTATAAGTTCGGGTATTGCAAGTTTAAATGAAGAATCAACCTTAAATGCAATAACCATGTTTTAAAAAAACCCATCTAGATGGTTTGGATACCTTTAAATGAAGACCTAACCCTAAACACAATACCCACATGCAAAGTCATTTTGAAATAACCCAACCTTATATGTAATACCTGCATTCAAGGTCATGTGAGGTTTAAGCTTTTTTAAATGAAGATCCTACCATAAATGCAATACCTACATTTTGGGTCACAAGATAATTAGTTCATTTCAAAATAATATGCTAACAAAGGTGTGTATAAAAGTTGGGGTTGTTGATTAGGAGTTCCATGATTCTTACTTTGTTTCATTGAATTTGGGAAGAGGTTGTATTATTTGTGGAACAAATAATACAACAATAATCGTGATCAAGTTTATCTTGGTGTAGGAATTTTTCAGGGAAATTTTGAACTAGCAATCTATAATGTGGAATAATTATCTTAAATAGTGATTTGAATAACTTATTAAAACAAAAGTATAATTAAGTTAATCAATCAAATGTTAAATTAATCAATTTGATTTTTAGATCCAACTTTTTATTATCCAAGTAAATAAAGTTAAACCAAATGATTAATTAATTGTTTTAAATAAATAATTGATTGTTTAATTCTTGATAATTGATCATTTAAATTCCAAAATATTGGTCTATTAGTTATTTAATTATACGACAAAATTTGGTGATAATTCATTAATTATCAAAAATATTTTACATTAAATTGGGGAGAAATTTTTAGGGTCTAGACATATGTGAAACAATATAATTTCATTTTATATCTTCTTCAAAAAGATTGGAAAAATTTGGTTGGAAAGGTCACACAAAGGTTAAAAAAAAACCTTATGTAAAAACCCAACCCTAAATGTAATACAAAGTTTGTTGAGACCAAAAAATTAAAAGTTCAAGCTTAAAATTTCTTCAAATATGTTCATATTTATGTTTCTTTCCCTTTTAAAGTTGTAAACTCATTTCAATATATATATATATATATATATATATATATATATATAAAGTCTCTAATTCAATAAGATTTTAAACTATGTTTAAAAAAAGATTAAACCACATAATTTTCTACTTTTTTTTTTGGTTTCACATAGTAATAAAAGTGATCTCTCCCATATATTAATCCTATGTTTGATTAAAATTTTATTTTATACTTTTTTGATACATAGTAAATAATTTATTGGTTAAAATAATCAAATAATGGGTAAAAAAATTATATATTCTATACATATATAACACAAATCATTATGTAAACTTTATTTTTTATGATGTATAATATTGGTCCAAATATATTGTTGTTTATAACACATTATATATAAATAATGATATTATGAAATTATACATTTCAATACAAATTTATTAAAAATTATATATATATATATATATATGGTTATGTATATTGCAATTATTTTGGATGAATTTTTTTTCAATGCCAATTTAAAAATTCCAAAATATTAATAGCTAGGTATGAAAATGTCCATAAGTTCTTAAAAGCCATGGTAAAGTTTGTGTGGATTTGGCTTTAGGGTTTATTAGCCTAAACATGAGTAGTAGGTTAATAAACTACTTGTTAAGTAACATAATTAACTACCTAATAGGGTACCTACATAATATAGACCTATTATGTAGTTTATTCATTAATGTAGGCCTTTTAGGTTAATATTTTAGGTAGTCTATGTAGGTATTGAAGGTGGTTAAACTTATTTAATAAACATACTAGTTATATAGGTAGTTTACTAGCTTAGACCATGTAAGCCTAATAAACATTTATGACAATTTAATGTCTATTCCTTATTATATTATAACATACTAGATTTGAACTAAAAATTTTAATAAAAAGAAAGCACATTTTTTCATAAAATTGTTATAAATATATATTATTGGATTATGATTCAAATTTAGAGCTTGGGAAACCTTAAATTAATTAACATTTTTGTTACAAGTCTATAGTAAATACAATAAATCTACGGAGAATTTTAGGGGGAATTTTATATGCAAAATATGCAATATATTTTTGAAGAAAGTGAAAGAAATCAACTTGGAGATATTAATAAATGGCTTAAGACATACCTTCTTCTATGTTTTGTTATTGATTTTATTTAGTTATTAATAAAATTAAGGCTAAATTTGTAATTGGTGAAAGTAAGTATGTGTGTGGATATTGTAAAATTATATGAAACCTTAACCCTAAATGCAATAGCTATATTCAAATTCATTTAAAAATAACCCATAGGTGATTAACATAAAACTTGTAGTGACAGGGTAACTTTAATTGCAATATCCACATGTAAGGTCAATTTGAAATACCCAATATGTAGTTTGGGTGGGCCTTTGAATGAAGACCAAGGCCTAAATGTAATACCTGCATGTAAGTTCATACTACAATAACCCATAGGTGATTGACGCAAACCTTATGTGAAGACCCAACCCTAATTGCAACACTTGCATGTAACGTCATTTCAAAAGAATTAATAAGTGGTTTGGGTATCCAAAATATGTCTTTTTATAACCTTAAATTAGTTATTAATCTGAATTAAGTTTATGACAAAATGTGAGTTTTGTAATGAATGGAAAAAACCAGCGACTGTTATGGGACACTATATTCGGGTATTGCAATGAATGTAAAAACTAGCGACTATTATGGGACCCATATGGGGTGTTACAATGAATGAAAAAAACCAGCAACTATTATGGGACCCTATATGTGGGTATTGTGATGAATGAAAAACTAGTGACTATTATGAAATCCTATATGCGGATATTGCATATTTTGGTAAAATATCCAACGTCTATTACAAGATCCTATATGCGAGTATTGCATTAAATAGTAATACCCAACGCCTTTTATGAGACCCATATGTGGGTTTTGCATTTTTGTAAATGGTCTTATGGAAGTTGTAAAAAAAATGATATAAGTAGTATATGTTTAAAATGTTTGTATTGTTTTAAAAGCTTTTAGGTGATGTGAGTCTTATTACATTAGACATAAGTATTACATAATGTTCATTTTGATTTTTATAGATCGTAGACAAATTCATATTATCTATTCATATGGGCCTATTTAAGGTTTAATTCTTACATCTTAAGTATTAAGATGTATATGACAAAACGACATATATGATTTAATCATATACCCATCAAACAAATGTGACTAGAAGAAAATATTATATTGATAAAAATTGTACAAAAATGGGTGGATGAAAAATTGCTAAAGAACCCAATGGAAAAAAAAAAAAGGTTCTCCATAACACATCACAAGTCCAAAGTTCAAAAATTAGGTGGTCCAAAAAATAAAAGGCCTGAAAAAACCTGGCTAACTATATAAAGTGAAAACCCTAAACCATATTAGTATTTATAATCCTGTGTTTAGTTTGGTAAATAGCTGCTGCATTTGCAGCCTTTGCTGCATGACGAGCAGTGTAGAAATGGCGGCGTTGCATCTCAACCTAAACTACATTTGCAACAAACTCTTCCTTTGTTGTCTCCTCAACCCTATAAACACCCAAAACCACCCAATTAAACCCTAACACACCTTGGATGAAACAAAATTATAAAAAAACAATAAACATTGATTATTATTGTTTCTTACCTTCCATGAATCATTCTAGATTCATGAAAATCCAATACATTTGTCAACTTTTTTGTTCGATTTGCTTTATTGGATTCTCGATCCGAATTTTTTACATCCCATGCCTTCTTCAATTGTTGTGCATATACACAATAGGTGGATCGAATCATCTCTTGTAAATCTTCATCTTTCTCCATTCATGATGTTGCATCTCGAGCCACACTTCCCACACCCGAGGTAGTTAAACCCAACACTTTCAATAGTTGCTCTGAAGCTAATTTGACCAAAGTTGGTTTTAAGAATGGTGGACATTGTTTTGAAACAATTACCAGCTTTACCCACTCCTTCTCTGTTTTGGCACGTGCGCGACTAGCAACCTTTTGATCATTTCACCTTTGCATAGCTTGGGCATTTCCCAAGATGCGAGCATTCATTTTACCATGGTCTTGATGTCAAAGACCTTTTGCAGAAGTTGAAGGCTTCCCAAGTTTGGCCTTTTCTGCCACCAAGCCATGCACCTCCTTCAAATGTTTGGTCAACAACCATTTGGCATAATATGTGACAATGCAAGTGCCAACTTTGCACTTCCATTTCGACCCAACCTTTGTCCATTCTTTGTCCTTTCGAGCCAAATTAGGTGGAATGAAAAACCTAGTTGGTTTCAAGTTCTGGGCCTAAACTAAAAAATATCAAAAAGTAAATCATTACTTTGTAATTAAAAAACCCTAACCCTAAAACCTTACACATAAAGTGTTCAGAAATAGAATGCAGGTATTGTAAACCAAAATCACACAATCAAGTATAATTCCTGCAAACTTTAACTACTTTCAGGTATTACAATAAAAAAAATTGACAAAAAAAATCTCGCACCTTCCATCAAATGATGGAAGGTACAGATATAATTAAATGTAAAACAACTTGTATAATTTTTTTTCCCTACATTTAGTCTAATATATGTAAATTCTAAATCAATCTAATCCATCATTTTTCGATCGAAATTTTCAATCTACATTAGTCATTATCATGCTTGTTAATTCTAATCCACATAGATTGTTTGATACATCAATTTCTAATTTTCATATCCGATGAAGTAACATTTCTAATCCACATAGATTGTTTGATACATTAATTTTCTAATTTTCATATCTGATGAAACAACATTTTGCTCACCATTTGGCTAATCCAAAGAAGTAGCAATATCCTTAGCAATTGCTTGATGTGAAAAAACAACAATTTACAATTAATTTGATGAAATAATAGTTTCCTCCGCAACCACTTGATCTGATGAAACAACATTTTGCTTATGCACCTCAAAATCACCGCCATCACTTTTCCTCAATCTTTTTCTTCGAGCTATTATAACCTTTAACCTCAACAGAAAAACAACCATTATATTGTTAATTGTCAATTTTAATAAACTAAACCATAAAGACCCCAAAAAAAATAATAAATTGTTTGCTGCCATCGCCTTCTTCACATCTGGGCCACCATAGAAGAAGGTGATGACATTGCTGCCGTCCCCTTCTTCGTAGCTAAACTAGCAAAAAGGCGCAAGTTGCCAATTTCTTGCGGCAAAGCCATCGAAGAAGGTGACAATAGTTGTCGTCTTCTTCTTCTTTGCTACAATGGAACCTAAGCAAAACAAAACCGGAACTAACTCTGCACTAAAACAAAAAAACAAAAAGAAGAAAACAAAAGCTGCCGTTGCCTTCTGTTTTTTTTTTCCTCCTTGCTTTGGTGCCATTGGCTTCTCAGCTCCAACAAAAAAAAGGAAAAAAAAGGAAGGCAACGTTGTTAGCGTTGCCTTCTTCGATGTAAAAAAAAAAGGAGGAGGTGACGACAGCGTTGCCATCACCTTCTTTGTTGCACGAGAACAAAAAAAAAACGGAGGAAGCAACAACAATGTTGCCGTCTTCTTCTCGCTGCAACAAAACAAAACGAATAGAAGGGCACGGCAGCTGCCGTCCCCTTTTGTGTTCCAAAAAAAACCAAAGAAGAAGGCGATGGCAACAAAACTACCATCGCCTTCTTCTTCTTCTTGTTGCAACAAAACAATGAAAAGAAAGGGACGGCAACTGTCGTCCCCTTCTGCCTTCCAGAAAAAACCAGAGAAAGAAGGCACCAAAGCTGCCGTTGCGTTCTTCTTCTTCTTCTTGCTACAACAAAACAAAACAAAAAGAAGGGGATGGCAGCTACCGTCCCCTTTTGCCTTCCAAAAAAAACAAGAAAAGAAGGCAATGACAACGTTGTTTCTGTCGCCTTCTACGATGCAAAAAGAAGAAGAAGAAGAAGAAGGCGACGGTAGTGTCACCTTCTTCTTCTTCTTGCTGTAACAAAACAAAGAAAAGAAGGGGACGGCAGTTGTCGTCCCCCTTTGCCTTCCAAAAAAAACCAAAGAAGAAAGCAATGGTAGCAAAACTGTTGTCGCCTTCTTCTTCTTCTTGTTGCAACAAAATAAAACAAGAAGAAGGGGATGGCAGCTGCTATCCCCTTCTGCCTTCCAAAAAAAACCAGAGCAGAAGGTGACGGAAACAAAATTGCCATTGCCTTCTTCTTCTTGTTATTGTAACAAAACAAAAATAAAAAGAAGGGGACGGCAGCTGCCATCCCTTTTCGCCTTCCGAAAAAAAACCAAAGAAGAAGGCAACGGCGTCGCCTTCTTCTTGTAACAAAATAAAAACAAAAAGAAGGGGACGGCAGCTGTCGTCCCCTTCTACCTTCCAAAAAAAACGAAAGAAGGAGGCGAAGCTGCCGTTGCCTTCTTCTTCTTCTTGCTGCAACAAAACAAAACAAAAAGAAGGGGACGGCAGGTGTCGACCCCTTCTGTGATGTAAGAAGAAGAAGAAGAAGAAGAAGAAGAAGAAGGGGACGGCAATGTTGCTTTCTTCTTCTTCTTCTTGTAACAAAACAAAGAAAAGAAGGCGACGACAGCAAGCCATCGCCTTCTTCACGGCACTCCAACAAAAAATAAAGTTGAAAGAAGGTAAAAAAGCTTACATTGAAGCTTGGAAGTGGAAGCTCTAGCTTTGGTGCTCTCGCTCCTGCTCCGACTCTGGTGCTCCCGCTCCAACTTTGGTGCTCTCGCTCCAGCTTTGGTGTTATCACTCCCGTTCCGACACTCCCGCTCCAGCTCTAGCGATAGCGATTGGAGGTAGGAGGGGGGGGGAGATAGGGGGGAGGTAGGTAGGTAGGAGAGAAATGTTTTGGGGCAGAATAGAGGCGGGAAAAAAATATATATATTTGGGCAGGGAGGATGTGGTTTTGGTTCATCCCCAAAATGGCTTCAACGGCCTCATCCTCAACTGGTGCATTGGTGGTTGCTGGTTCACTCCAGCCTCTGTAGCATACCACGGTTCTAGCAGTAAAATGGTTGGATTTAACATATGAAAGTTATTTGGAAAGTCACCTTGTGTAAAGTCACACTGTCTTTGGGCCTGCTTTCACCCCATATCCCCTCTTTCAGTGACAGTTGCAAAGTAAGGAAATTTTATTAAATGTGAAACTCAACATTTAATGCACAAGGTTTGAGAAAATAATTATGGTATGTGATAGTTACAACTCTATTGTCTTTTTAATTCTATTGACTTTTTAACACAAAGATAGATTGAATGAATTAAAAAATGTCACACATAGGCCCCAAAAAACTTTTGAAACTTGCATGTCTTAGGGCAAAATCACCCAGCTACTTACACCTCAATCTATATGTGGGGTTGTCACCTCAAGGGGAGCTTATCACACATAGCTTGAAAAAAAACCCCCTTTCGAGGACATCTCTACAAGTTCACATAACCCCTGTATCTTACGCAATTTATCATATCTACTCATCTTTTTTCAGTGGGCCATCATTAACACAATAGTACCTTGGTCAATTTGGCACATGTTTGTTGAATAATTAATTAAATTTGAGGATTTCATTTCAGTAAATGATATATATTTTCAAATATTTTATCAAATTCTTTATTTTCATTTAAAATTATTTTTTCAAAATTATCAACATTTCTGAAAATAATGTAATCAGTGTCAAAATCGCCAATGTCTTGCATATTATTTATATGAGTTACATGTAATAGCTAATTCTTGCATGATGTGTCCAGCTACAATTTTTGTTGATTGATATTCTCTATATTGCATGTTCATCTTTTTTCATATTCAAAATTGAGAATATAAAAGTGTTGGCCATGTTTAGGTTTATATACGAGTTTAAGAACCAAACCTAGCAAGTCCACATAGACCTGAAATTATAACTTGATGTGTAACTTGATGTAATTACACAATTACTTAGGTAATTGTTTAAAGGGGTAAGTTGGGTGGTAGGATTCCATAATTTAGTCATGATGCATTGACTTATGTCATGTGCACCATGTGATATTGTTTCCTTGTGATTAATTATGGAATCACATGGGGAACCATGTGATATTGTTTCCTTGTGATTAATTATGGAATCACATGGGGAACCATGTGATTTTGTTTCCTTTTGATTATTTGCAAAACCATGTGGTGGATAAGCTTTAGGAAGTTTCTTGATTAGTTTCCTTTTTGTTAGTATATAAGGAGGTGTTTGTGACCTTGAAAAACACCTTCATTTGTACAAAGTTATGGTATGAATGCAAAGTTTGTGAGAATTGAAGTTTTGATTTTGAAAGGCTTTTGGTTTTGAATGGTTTTGGTGTTGTTTGTGTTTAATTCATGGTAGGAGAATGGTGAAGCTTGCATATCCAATAGAAGGGTGAGAGAATAATTTTGCAACCAAGAACATAAATTTCATAGCTATGTAATAATCATACATAGTTTCGATCTTAAACTCGTTCGTGTTGTACAAGACCAGCCAAAAACTAGACCCAATAATTCTACATGGACCCAAACCTGGCCAAGAATTGGACCTGATGAGTCTTATGAACTTTTTACAAGGTTCGAATCTTAGGTTTGAGTACGTGTTAAGGTCCTAAATTTTGATTGGGTTTAGGGTTTTTAAGTTCTATGGTCTTACGATCCTATGTCCTTGCCTCAAGCTTTAAGAGGCATCCTCAATTGTAGCATTAAAGTGAGCTTTACACCAACATTTTTGTGATGCTTTCTAAGTTGTTCCCTATGTTGAATAGAGGACCAAATAGGCCCATGTGGGTGGAGATTGTTGTTGGGTAACTATTCTTTATGTTGTTCTTTATTGTTTCTCTTGGGAACATGTTGTGGAACATTGTGGGAACTCATTATGAAATTAAGGGAATTGATGGGAACACCATGGGTTTCTTTTAGGAATTTGGTGGGAACACCAAAATCCCGAAAAATAAAAACTGCTTAAAATTCAACTTTGAAATCATCCTCATGAATAAACCAGAACCAGTCCCGGCTTTAAACTTGAAACCAGAGGTTCTTATATCAGTTGGACTTGTTAGACCCAAACCGTTGGTCAAAACATTTTGATCTGACCTCAAAACCAACGAGTTTTAAGTTTTGAAAATATTCCCTAGACCCAGAACCAAAGGGTCTTCAATTTGAAAAAAAAACCCTAAACCCTGACCCAACAAGTCTTGCAAAAACCAAGAGGTGGTCCACAATGGAATGTACGTCTTACATTGTGTTTCCACATCCACCACCATACCTCATTCATCGAACTTGGGTGTTATTTATCTACCATCCAGAACTAGATCAAATTAACTTCAAGGGGCACCTCATAAATTGTAAAAAGGCTTTGTCCACATTCATATGCATGTTGTTTGGCTACACATGTGGCCACACCCATTTTAGAAAAAATTGAGGTTTTCACAATTTCAACCATTTGGGCCTCTTGATAAAAACTTTAAGGTTCATAGCTAAGGCATCCCCATTGTAAGATTGTTTGGTTGGTGTAGAGACTAGAGACATGGCTGAAAAAAACCTCCATGGAATCATCCAAAAGTTTATCTTCACATCACCATTGGATAACATCCACTTGAAAGAGTAGAAGTCAAGCAGATTTTTTATTTCTTAAAAATTACATTGAGCTATTTTAAAACATCCTTAATTTCTAAACTTACAACTAAGAGCCCTAGTGGACTGAATTCAAGGAAATTATTATTAGTGATGGTGCCAATTGGGCCACCACATTTTATCAAAAAGTATGCAAGCAAGTCCCACATAATACCTATAATATTATTAATTAATGTAACATACATGATGGGCCCGCATAATACAAATTTTTCGACCATATCATTGTTACAATTTAGTATTTGGAATTGTGCTATCAACATTCTCACATGACCTTTTTCATGGTGTATGAATTTCCACACATCAAACACTTGCTTCTGCTCATAGATTGGCTTTAGTGAGAGTCAAACACACGGCTTCAGCCAGGAAAATAATGGCTTGTACATTACTTTGGATCATAATAGGTCAATGCCCAAAGGATCAATACTAAATATAAAAGTAAAAATTTTAAGAAACCTTTCTATATAATTGGTTACGTCATTGAACAATGTATAGAAATCTGGTGATTTTTCTTAAATTTTGGTTGATTCTGGCTATTGAAAATCTCCCCAAAATAATTGAATTTAGCACTTTGAATTTTTTAGTATAGCTTTTTGGCTATGTGTAGCAAGCATAAAAAAGGCTGTGCCCAACTCTCCTCAAGGTTTGAGCTGTAGGTAACCCAAGAGGTTTTTCATGACCCTACTACTGTTAGTTTGATTATTGTCCGTAGTACCAAGCATGGTGTGAAGAGGTCAGTTGACAAATACTTGCAATGACTTTATGTGTTTTTATGCGTGTGACTTTGTAATTTTCTTAGTGTGGGGCGGGGTGTTGATCTGGTGTTGCAAGATGCGAACCATGATTCTCAAGTCTCAATTGTAGACCTTTACGTGTATGAAAGAAGAAGCTAGGGTGAACTAGCACCCACATTGCTATCTTGACCTTCTTGAATGAGGGGCCTCTTCATGGATATGTCAACATGGCATGGAATGTGAAGGGCTTTGGAGGCCCTTCTTTTCTGATTTTACATTCGTTTTACACAGGTAGAGAGTGTTAGTGGTGTTGCAACAAGAACAAAGCAATCTCTATTTCAAAATGTGTTGTTACTATAGGTGAGAGTTCTTTTAGGCTAAGTGTTTTTTCAGGTATTCTTACATCACATAGGGAAAAAATAAAATAAAATAAAATAACATTAGATACACCCACACAACTAATTACTACAACTAACAATACGAGGTGACCATACAATTGTGGCCTGAAACATGTCTCATCTTGCACTTGGAAACCCTAGGCATTTTAAGGGTTAATTGGTTCTACCTTACATTAGAAAAGGTATAGAATGGATAAGTCTACAACCAATTGTGGCCCAAAGCAGGTTAGGTATCTCAGAACCCATGCTTGGTTGTTACAACAAGATTTGCATTCAAGTGAGCATTTTTTTATTTTAATCCCATAAATGTCATCACTGGTTTGCAGTCCCCAAAGTGGTTAAAATAAAAGCATCAGAAATGGTGTCTAATGACCATGAGCCTCCTCAGTCACCCTTCAAAGCTCAGTCTGCAACTAGTCCAATGATGAAGGTTCTCCATACAACAGCCTAAACCCTAAACCCTAATATATTTTTGACACAAGCAAGACCCATGAGAAGATCTTTCAGGTTCTGACCAGGATCCTAATAGTTTTTGCCTCAAGATCTATCAGAAAGCCCCTAAGTTGCTGACCATTAAGAGAAATAATACTTCTTTGCCCCATAGGATTCTTCCACACAATGCTACTATGATTACCTAGTTTGGACTTGGTATTAAACATAGTATTTGCACAAAAGTGGTCCATTAAGGTTGGCTTGTTGGTTCCTTGCATTGCCATCTTAGGAATAATAAAAATGCAAACTCTAAGGTTTAAAGCTTTTGGGTTATGGATTGTGTTCTTGGGTTGTACAAGGTCTGTGTTAATACATTTAGTTCAATGAGTGAATTTCAATGACACCATTCATCATCTTTCATATAAATTTAATGTGTTGCAATCTTTCATATACAAGTCACCTTAAATGAAGAAATGCTTTGATCATTATTAAGCTACATGTTCACCAACTAATTTAAAATAATCATGTTAATATCATCTTTACAATAAAAATTAGAAGTTCATGCATTAGCATAATAAACAATGAAATATCTGAACAATTCATTTCCGAATGCACATGAGCATAAATTGAACCCTAAACCTTGTTTATGGAACATTTTGAGTATACTTGGAACACTTCAAAGCACCAGTTCAGAAACGTGAAAGCAAGAAATAGAATATTCCACTTATCTTTGCCTCTCATTGTATGCATGTTTCCTTGCATTTTGCATCATTTTCCTGTGGTGGTAATGATGACCAGTGCACAACCCCAACTTGGGTAACTCCCAAAAAAGTTTAGTTAACAGTAGTAGTGATGAGCAGTTGATTTCAGAGAGAGAATGGTAGTCAGTAACCCTTTGTTGTACTCAGTTTGAGCTTCACAGATACATTTCTCTACATCTTACAACATTGTCTTGTCTTTCAACTTACCAAAACCTCTGGACCTAGACATTCAATAGTGCATCAAGTTCCAGTTGATTTTGAAATTTGGAAAACATTAGTTCATAGATCAAGCATATGCACTTTTCACATATTACAGGTTGGACTGGAGCTGAGAGCAAATAAATAGCAATATGTATACATATAGACTGACCTAACAAAGCAGATAGTAAGTACCATTGAGATATTAAACTATTGCCCGGTGAGCCATTTGTGTACCTCCGAGCAGAATAAACACAAGTGCCTGCATCCACAAGCAGGGCAGTAAGAAGAAAGATTGTACACCTACAGGATGGATACCAATGGCATCAAATTGTTTTTGAGAAATTGGAAATTGACCTACTGAACCCCTGGTTGCCACTGGAAGCTGAAAGAGTGGGTTAAAGAAAAGATGCACTTGAGCATAAAAGAATATGGATAGTTTACCGCAATTGCACAAGCTGCAAACCCGCTACGCTCCCTTGGGTCATAAGTCAGGCAGAAGAAGATGAATGCTCCAACATACCATGGAATTGAGACAATGAAGAAGCCCAAGATGAACCTATTCATGAAGCAACAAGCAACAAAATCAGTTTGATAATATACACTCCCTCTGAAACCCTGGTACACTTGAGATCCAGAAATTTAAGCCAATCATGCAGCAAATCATGGACTCTCATCAGACATGCAACTTCATGCATCAGATCCTGTTTCCAATTCATTTCATATCACTACATCAATAATAATCATCACTTGCCCAACTTCAGCAAGTGGTGAAATCAACAGCTCAGGGACGTTCTTGCTGAGCTTGTAAAACATCCATCGATAAAAAGTGACTCAAATGAGAGGCAAATTTTGATTTCTTACAGGAACCAGCCAAATCCAAGGCCACAGCATGGAAGTCGACGTATCTCATGATACTCTCCCCTTAAGGGGGTACCCTCAACTGGATAGCCTGCAAATCACATCCACCCATCTGTTGCCATTTTAGAAGGCAGAGGCAAATCAGAACTACATCTAACCAAAATTCAACTCCTGAATCCCTCTCTTGTAAGGAGAATTATCACATAACCCATTATCTTGCACTGACTGAACACTTGAAACCCAAACAAAATATACAAAAAGGCACAATGGAATCTGACCAAACAAAGTTGGTTTCAAAGACAAGAATCTACAACATACGGACGATTGTTTCCTTAGGGTTAGCAGCATCCAGTGAGTTGCGCCACATACGAAACTCAACATATTAAGGTCTTTGTGACAGCAGGACCCAGCAAGAAGAAGGAGCAAAAACAAACCTGTGACGGATGGATATTGACCAGAATAATGAGGGCCTTGACTGGGAGGCACAGGTTGCGGTAGCCCAGACTGAAAGGTGCCATAGTAAGCCTCCTTTCTATAGTCCCCTTCCTCCAGTGAATCCGCCATTGTCCTGATACCCTATCCTCCCCCACCATGCAAGGTCGCACGGTCAGTCAGTCAGTCAGTTAGTCAGTCCCCAACAAGTTTTCTCCTCCCCATAGATTCCGCCACCAAAACCCATCTCGGAAAACACAGATCTAGAAATCAATAGCATGGGTGATCCCAGAAAAAAACACACACTCCACAAAACAAACCCCTACATCTAAATACCAAAACTCCAAAACTCTTTGCTTGTTTATTAGGACTACCCAACAGCGAGAAACCGGCACCGAGAGCTGGGAGGTGATCGATGATCTGCAGTGCACTGACCTGGGAAACTGAGTTGTTGGCGCGAGTGAGGGAACGAGCAGCAATGATGGGTTGTTCTTCCAAAGATGGGTTGTTCTTCGCCCTTCCCCTCTGTACTTGCGTTGCAACGAGAGAGAGACACACGCACAGAGTAAAGGCGGTTCCTTTCTGCCAGAGTAAACCAGCACCCACCAGCGATGGATGGATGGATGGATGATAATTGGTCAGGAAACAGTTTTCTGTTGATTCCTGTCCCCTAGCTAACCATGGCAGTTAGCTCATTTGCTTTCTTCCTCTTTTGTTTTCTACCTGCAAAAATGTGGGTTGGGTTTTTTTTTTTAAAGGTAGGTAGATAGTAAATTCAACTCTGGCCTTGTATAAACTATAAACCATTTACTTGCTTAGTAGCCATCTAGTTTTCTATCTATATATACATATTGAACCTACTTCTTATTAAGTGAGTTACCCAAGTTGAAACTTGATTGAGAATAGAATAAACCCCCTTGATAATCATGCCCTTGGTGATCATTTTTTTTTTTTTGGGTGACACTAATGAATTGTGATTTAAACATGTATAGTCGCATTCCATATAAACCCTTACAAGATTGTGAGTATAGGCAAATTTTTTTTTTTACAAAACAACCTTTTTATGCTAGAATAAAGGTGTCAATTGTTTAAAATTTTTACATGGGTTATTTTAAATTTTACTATGCATTATTAGACTTGAAGAAGGTTGTGATTTCTGTTGTTTTAATGTGACAGCTTACATTGAGTTTGAGCTCCTTAATTATTAGCTTGTGTATCTTGTCAATTAGATTTTTATAATTAAAATTTTCTATTTTTTTGACAAGTTTGCATATCTTTTGATTATCTACATTAGAAAGTTGTTTTTTTTTTAAAAAAAAAAAATTCAATTGCATTCATTGTTGTTAGTTTGCTCAACTTGAACACAAAACAACATTAACATTGCCAAAGGGAATTACAATTTACAAATTCATTATATTTTTCGTAAATTTTTGCTATTATAATCACATTTGCAAAGAAAGCTTTGCAAATATTTTGTGCTGCTAATAAGTGTGATAGTGACTCTTAAAAATGGTGTTTCTTACTAAAATAAATGGTTACCAAAATATGTGTGACACAAACAAGAATGTGACTAAACTGGGCGTGATTATAAAAGGGTTTACTGTAACATAGTTGAGGTTCATCCACAATTGAGTCATAATGGGCATCTGTGGAAGGTGAACTTGGAAAGACATGAAATACAATGGTCAGTGTATGGGGACATCCCTCCAGTGTCTTGTGTGGTTTTGCATAGGGTTTGACTAATGTTTTGCAAAAAGTTAATTAAATACAGTAAAATCATAGTATTGTTGTTAATACTAAAAGGTAGGATGGTGTAGGCTAGAGCATTTGACATTCAATCTTGATTCCATGAGACCATAGGTTCGAATATGACAAGGAGCTTGGTTCATTCCGGAAACAGGGACTGCAAATAGGTGGGAACTACTAATGGCAAACCACCTGGACCAAAGATTATGATTGGCCAATCAAAAACAGAGATCAGGAATCAAATCATATTCATTACACTCTTCTCTAGCATGTGCGCACATTTACTGGGCTTTTCACCAGCCTCAGCAAACTACCAAATATGCAGGAGAAAAATAAATTTCCTGAGCCAAACAGGCATATGTTGCCTTTTCTTTATCCAATTTTAATTGTGGAGGGTTGCATACTGAGCACCGATGGGGATGATGCAAGTGACTACAACCAGGAATCTCTCTCATCAACCAGCTGAACATGGTCATGATTTTCATCCACTTTACACCATCTATATATGTATATGTTCACAAGCAATTGCTTAGAACCTTTTTTAGAAATTCATTTGTGAGGTAAAGCCCAAGGTTGAAGGCATTGCCAAAATAAGGGCTCCCACAAAGCCATAGCCAAAAATAAGCTCAATTTTGGTAATGCCTTTGATTGAAAGGCATATATATGGCATAAGGATCCTCCATACATTTTTCAATGATAGGCAGATTTTACAAAGCACACCACCAAAATTGGAACACTCATTAAGAAATAGTAAAGCATGTTTAACTAATAGCAAAAAAATCATATGCTATGGCATGTTGTCCAAATACGCTAAGAAATTTTTGCCATATCTTTATGAACAAATCAAACTTTGTTGGATGGATGGATATTCATTCGTATAAAGAGTTTACACTCAACAAAGTTTTGCAATAAACTTGAACCTAAATAATTGTTTTTTGAAATGGCAATATAATTAAATAGGACATCTTTTGTTCTCTTTTTTTATAATTTTTTTTTTTCAGTGATGAATATAAATTTCAATACATGTGTTCTCAAATTCCTGTTGTGGTAATGATCACAATATCATTCTATTTTATTTTTTGGGGTTGAATTCATGTAGGGTAAAGCCCCTTGGTCAAGAAATTCTTAAAATAGAAAGGATGGTAACCCAATCTTGTCTTCCATTTTGGGATTGTTCCCCAGGTTGCAAAATGTCTCCAATTGTAGAAATGTTGATGTGGTATGATGTTAGATTGCACAATCATGTCACATGGAATATTGTTAACATGTAGTTTGCATGTCCTTCATCATATGGATTATTTTGTTTCATGTACATTGTTTGAGATCCACATGTTCAGTTGTTGCACATGTGTTTTCTCTCACTTGTTTGACTTAACCAAGGGGTATATGATCATGGGAACCTTGTACTAATATCAGGACTCAAATAGTTGGGAAAAGCTCATCAATTATGATGGATATTATTGTTTTTGTTGATTGTCTACTATTACTTGTGGATTATTAATAATATATTTTTTACATTCACAATTTATAGTATCCAATTTTGCATAGCAAGTTCACATAACTGTGATAGAATCACAACAAGCATTTAGCTAAAAATATTTGTTGTTTTAACCCACCTAGCCCCATCCACGAATCCTTCTTCCAATAATCAAGTTCCATAAGAACAAAGGATCTAAGATCCCATTCTCTCTGCAATTTCTTATATTAAAACACTAGTTTCTTTTGATTCTTGTTTGGTTCATCAAACTTAAAATTCTTGAATCCCTAGTGATACTAAGACTTTTACATCAAACAAATGAAAGAACTTTGGTCAACATTTAATGGTTGTTGGAAGTCTATCCACAACAACAACTAGTTTGGTTTTCAAATTCTACTACCAAGTCGGAATCAACCACTTCTAGTTTTTTTAATTTTCAATATTCCCACAACAACCAACTCTTAGCTACACCATTTGCATAAGGAAGAAACACATGCACAATTCATACATTTTAATATATAGATTCCACCTACCCACCAACATCCTCTTCATAATTTCTTACCCAAGTCCTAGGTACAATGACCATTTTAGTCTCTACAAAAATATATTCTAAAGAACTCTACACATAAAACTTTCCCTTTCTCCTACCTCCCTTTGGCTGCTACTCTTCTTGTTTTTTCTTAGTCCTTTCCCCATTAATGGCCACCCCCTCCTAATTCCTTCTAGAAGCTTCATGCACATCCTTTATCTTAATCCATACAAAGACAACTAAGAAAATGTAGAATGTCTTCTCTTCAAAACTTTACTCTTCATGGATGTCTTTCTCTTCCATGCCACCCCTCCAAAGTCCACCTCCCAGCACGCCAAGAAGTTCTCTTCTTCTTGTTTTGTCCCCTTTCACTTGAGGTGTGGAAGAAGCTTCTAAAGGAAACACTTCCTCTTTTTAATTGTTGACATGTGTCCCTATTCACAATCTAATGAATGTTTGTCAAGCAATCAACAATCCTAACTAAATCATATCAACATGAAGGGCTACAATTTTGTATCTTCTACCTAACATTCCATGGTTCACTTGTATGGCTAATGTAGACATATGTAGGTATTTGTTGTCCATTCTTAAATTTGGGTACCCACAACTAACATCAACTATGGTCAAGAGTTAGTTTTTAAACTTTTGTTGTGTCATATTTCAGTTTTCCATATGTTATTATGGCTTTTAATAATGAAGCACTTTTATACCACTTATGCATTGACCTTGTGGATTAGTGTGTTCTTATGGTGTTTGTTGAAATGGCAAATGTTATTGTAACAAACATTTTAAACATATTTCAAAATGGGACATGAAGCCCAAGATGTCTTGTGCAACGGACATTATTGGAAAAAATAATTTAGTTGAAGTCTTGAACACCAACATAACCAACATTGGGGACATTTTGAATAGCTTCAAATATTCATGAAGAAATGGTTGTAAACAATGAAAACAACAAAGGAGATATGTGAATAACAATGAAATACAAGTGGTGGCAATAGGCATGATGGTAAAGACAAAGGAAGTTGCGGTAAGACATTGGGACAAAAAGAAATGTTGGTCACAACAATGGTAAGATCAAGATGGGTTGGAAATTGAATTGGATTTGTAATTTCTGGTTCTTATTTTTTGAACATATTGACTTGTTTTGTGCATGGTAGATATGACCAAACGAATGTGAAGGTTAGAAATCACTTGATGCAAAGGATTATATTTCGTGATATAAGAATGTTCATTTAAACATTTGATTGAACTTATGTGAAGGAGAAACAAAAACAATAAGAAATTAAAATTAATTTACTATTTTAAAATATTTAAGGAAACATTATACTTCATACTAGTTGTTTATATTAGTCTATCAGTTTCATATCTTATGTATGGTTCTCTTGTTAATTATTTAATATATTTTTCAAATATCAAATGTGAGTTACATTGCATCAATGATTATGGAACACCCTTGTGAGAAGCAAAATATTTTTGCTCTGACATCAAATCAATCCATTGATATTTATAGCTCAATGATTTTACTTATTATATTAAAAGTAATGATGACATTTAATTGTCATTTTGGAAATATAATCTTGTAGTGTAGATGTAATGTAGGTCACTCACTAAAGTAGAAGGTAGATGAATTCAAGATGAAATATAATTTCAAGTTTGACAAATAGTGACATCGTTTTTACGATTATAGATTTAAATGTAATGATTATTTTATTAAAAAATATGCAAGCACATAATAAAAAAATTATAGATCATATGTGATTTGAAATAAGATCTTAAGCTTTTCATAATTGTTTTACAAGCACATTGCCTAACAATGTTCATTTTGAATGAAACTTGTTGAATTTGATTGAATATATTGCAACAATAAAAGACATTTTAATCACCAAAGTACATTCATAATGATTGAAATCCATATTTCTACCATAATGTTTTCAATACCATTGTGGCATAGCCATTTTTAAAAAATATTGTTTCGACTTTGCAACATGCCATCATCAATCTTTACAAAAACTTCTTTTAAGGTTGTAAAGGTGGGGTATTCATAAGGAACAATACGAAACATAAGATTTTGCTACAAAAATAAGGTGCCTTTTTTTCATGGTGGCAATTTTACCCTTTCTAAGGCACCATCATTTACAATGTAAAAATTTCTATGAATCTTTTATAATAAGAAAATTGTTTACAAAGAAGGAAATAATTGGGGAAGGATTTTTGGCCATGCAACCATCTACAACACAATGAAATAGTTTGAAAAATCTTACATAATTACATCTTTGGTGAATGCTTATTACAATTTGAGAAAGATTGGAGTCTAGACACTCTAGTTCAATTTTGCAACTCTAATTGTATATATATTTGCAACTTTATATATTTTGAAACTTTTGTGTTACACACAAGAAGTCTATGTCTATGTATTTTGTTGGGTTTTTGGCCAGGTTTGAACTCTTTGAATTCTACTACTTTTGATGTTGCTAGCTAGTCAATATTGTCAACTCATGATTAATCACTAGAATTGTCCTTATTACAAAACACATGTAGTGATTAAGCATTAAAAGCTAATTTTATATGTAGCAAGGTTGCAAGGACATTTGTGTGTGTGTATGTTTTGAAAAGCAATTTTTTTTAAAAACCCAAAAATGAGGAAACTTTTAGATTTTGTATTCCTAATGTAACATTTTACTAATTTGCTAAAAAATTGATTCATTGTTAGGTATGATGTAAACGATGTGTGCTTCTTAAATGGATTGTTTTCATTGGATCCTTAAAATTGATGCAGTTAAACTTAAATATGTGGAAAAGATTTTGTTTTGGAAATGTGTAATTAATGATGGTCTCCCAAAGAGGTCATTATTTGTATATTTTAGGAAGTACTTGAATTTTTAAAAATAGTTTCTTGTGAAATATTGACATATTTTGAATATATTTTAAGTATGTTTTAGAATATATTATGTATATTTTAAATATATTTTCATATTGAATTATAAGCCCCCTATTTACATTTAAGTAAAGTAAAATTTTGACATTTTTCAATAAGTTACACATTGTAGTTTTTTAGCACATCATTTGGAATAGAATGGAAGAGACCTCCTCAAGGATGGTACACATCCTAATCTATCATTATCTTGTGAAATTGCTACACATGTAAACAATTCAATTATTAATTGGAGTAATTTGCAAATTTGTTGTAACAACATTATAATTACAAAAAAGATTAATCTTCATGGGATTTTTTTCACAAAATTTTGCATATACAAAAAAGACAACCAATATATAAAAAAATCCATCAAAGCGTTCAATTTATTTTTAAGTTGTGAAGTTTCAATTAGATGATAACATTATGTTATCATAATGTTGTTGATTATGATTTTTTTATTGGAAAAGGTCTTTCATTGAACATGTATTTAGGCTAAGTATTGTTTTTATCATTTTTGCACAAATAAAAAGGAATTTAAAAATTAAGGGAAAATGCTAACAAACAATGTGTTTTACACAACCTTTTTAAAATTATTGGTGTACATTTAAATAAATACATAATTATGAATCAATTGCATATTCTTGGTTTATTTATCTAATCTTTCTTTTAAAGCTTAAACCAATTATATGTAATTTTTAGAAGAATCCAAAGTGTGAAAATTTACATGTTATTACTTTTCATACTATATGTAATTCTAGTTTTGATTCAAATTGTCTACACCATACCATGCATTTAATCAATTTGCCAAATTTTGATAACACATAATTTGAAAAAAACACCCCTAGCAACAATTTGTTGAAACTAATAAAAAATAACAAAAGTCAGTTGTAAATGGGTCTTATAAGCATGATGGGGGGCACAAATACAACACATAATGACCCTAAACAAAGGCATTACAAAGCTCAATGGCCCTTAAACAAAAGACCTTACATAAAATAATTGTCTCCAAACATGAAAATACAAATCATATTGATCCCTAAACATGGGTGTTCTAGATCATAATGTTCAACAAGTCATAGGACGAAACTCACAATGAACCACACATGATAAATACACACATACAATCACATCTTCATTGGTGTCACCACACAAAAACAAAAACAAAAACAACAAAGTTGCAAGAACCTTCATTCACACACCATCACTAATCACAGAATTTTTTTAACCAAAAAAATGTAAGGAGACATGAATGAATGAATGAATGAAAATTGTTAAATACTTCTTCTAACAAAAAAACTCCATGCACAAAGTTGTTGCAACAATTGCATCTTGGTTTGTAATGTTTCAAATGGAGTTTAAAACAAAACAAAATTGGAAAGGAAATGGTCTTCATCAACAATGTCCATGATGGATGTTGTTATACACAATAACATTGATGTACATGTGGGCATTCTCAATTTTGTTCACGCACACATGATTTCCTTAGAAAAATTGTTTCATCATGATGTTTCATGAAACAATTATTTTTATACTTATCTAGCTTTTGCGTTGCGTATAATTTCATGCATGAAAGAACAACCCAAAGAAATTAGGGGTTACAAAATCAACTAGCATGTAACAAAATTAGATTACATATTGTTTGTAGCTATGTTGTGAGGTGGTTTTGTTGAAATGAAGCAAGATTGACTTCAATCTTTGGTTTGAAGCCTCCAAAGCTAGTTAAAATTTTCATTGATATTTTCAATAGCTCTTGGGTCAATAGTTCTTGAACCTTGAAGTCCTCAATGAGGTTTCTATGCACATGTAAGCTCTCTAATGTCCTAAGGTTCTTCTATCTTTGTTTTATGTTTTACATGCTTTTTGTGTTGAACTTCTATTTTGCAAGTAAACTTATCTCCTATTACTTACCATTTCAAAATATATATATATATATATTCCATTAATTGGCACCTTTTTGGTTCATTGTGTTCCCAACGGCCATTCGCTACCATGGTCACCAACCTTAATATAAAGCATTCAAAGTAGAAATAAATTGCCAAAAACCATAATGTAAAGCACTTTAACTAAAACATTAGTGTATTAAGGAAGCTTGTATACGTGGTGTAATTTACAATTTAATTTTTAGAATAAAAAACATATTATTTTGCTTGAAAGTTAGGCTCCATGCTACTCCACATTTCTAGTGATACTTAATTGACTTAATAAAAATTGAACATGAATATATTTTCATTTGCTCCTTGAATTTTACAATATCAAAACAAAATTCTACAATCATATACACTTGTGTAGCTTGTGTAGTTGGCCCAAGTGCAAAGTAGTTATTCAATTATTTTTTCCTTCCAAAATGATTTTCAAAAATATAAATGAATTTCCAATGACAAAAACTACTCAAAATTCAATATCTCACACCCCTTCAGTCTAAACATTTTCAGATCATCTCCATTAAATCCTAGTCACTAGGGACTTTCCAACAATACCAAGAGCCTGCCCAATTTTCCCCTATAACTTTTAGTTTTGATTAAAATAAATTTGCAGTGAAAAAAATATTCAATATTCAATAACTTCGTCACCGGAGGTGAAAACATAATAAAATGAATTTTGTGCACCCGTACTCATCAAGAGCATTCCAATAGTACCAAGAGTGTGACAAGAAAAACAAACAACCTTCCTTCATTCATTCATGAATTAGAATTGCTTTAGAATTCCCATCCTCGGATTGAAGTGAATGAAGGTTTGAATTATATGGAGTTCAATTTCCTTGTAATGTCAACATGTGTAAAATCTTTTTAAAAAATTTTGTTCTGAAATGGATGAATTTGAAGAAATCAAACAATTCACAAAAGTTGGATACTTTAGGAAAGTGAGACAAATGGATGAACTCAAGGCATTGGACAAACAATAAATTTGAGGTTTAGTAAAACAGTGGAATAATGGATGAATCCGAGGATGACATTCGATAATCAAAGCAAGTGAGACAATTCCAAGAAGTTGGACAATGGATGAAATCAAGCAAACTGGACATGGATAAACTCAAGTTGAAATTCACTACCTATTCAGTTCAAAAACCTTCAATAAAAAGGAAAAAAAAAAGAGGCTTTTTCCCACTAGACAAACACATACTCAGAGGAAAACTCTGACATTCTGAGCACACGCAACCACTTAGAACAGATCCAAGAACACAGTCTGCAAATCACAAGTGACACACACAAATCAAGACTCTTAGCTCTCTCTTTCTCTCTATGTAAATTCACAGCTCCCAAGTTAGAAAAACAAACACCCAAATCATCTGGCTGCTGCATGCAGCAGCGAGTTGCTGCTCTGCAGTCAGCATTTGCAAAACTCCCACACTCTCTGCACCAAAAATGATCATGTCCTGGACATTTTGATTGCTGCATGATCTCTGTGTCTGTGTCTGTCTCTCTCTTATGTATATACAGCTATTTCTATGTATGTATGATCAAGCTGCAATCCAGAAGCTCATGGTGTTTGCAGCTCTGATCTACCTGCAAAATTTCAAGCTCATGTATTGTTTGCAGAGCTCTGATATATTCTCTCTAGTGTGATGCTTCTACATTGAGGTCACCTGGAGCTGCTGGAGCTCCTCAGGACTTTGTACATGGGTGAATGAGCAAGTTTTGGTTTTTTTTTTTCCCTCCTCACCATCATCTATATCACCCTGTTCAAAGTCCTGCGGGCAAGAAGATTCTCATACCCATCTTTCATTAACTCATCAAACTTCTTTGTCTCACGGCATTCAGCACGGAGCTTTGAGCCAATCATCAGCCTGTAGATACAGACACACACACAACCACCAGCACAACACAAGACCATATGACAATTCAGAACATTGTCACAATTTTGCACTGAGGTTAGTACAATGTGGGAAAGGGTAGGCAGATTTTCTTGCAATAATTTGGACATGGCAACGCACCTAGTTTGAATGGCTGCTTCAGTGCCGGCAGCGAATGCCAACTCCTCAATGTCAAAAGGCAGATGACGGTCAAAGTTTTTCACAGCATGCATGTCAGTCTCCACTTGCTTGAGGTGTGATACATAGTGGCTTGTACAACGGATCTTCTCATCCTGGATGATTGCACAGAAACCAACAAGCACAGACAGAAATCAGATTGTGCAGGCCAAAACTCAATATATTCAAGCTTTAAAAACAACTATGAATGAATGAAAATCTATGAATTGCAAAACTTGCTTACTCCCTCCCTCCCTGCAACCACTGGGAGTATTCTAGAGCCCCTGGATTCCTTCTTGTACAGAGCTATGAGTTCACCCAATTCTGCTGTGCACCACTGTGATTTCAAACCCACAAACCCATCTACAAGGAAGGAAGGAAGGAATGAAGGAAGACAGGAAAAAATCTATAGCCCTGAATGCAAAAAGAGATTTCAAATCTGCAGACAATACATTTCAAGAATCCACAATTCGACTGGTGCTGCTACAAAGTTCTTACCAACTGGCAGGCACATTTGTTCAAGAATGAGATTGCTTGCACATCGTTCATCTTGCATGCAAGTCCAATGCCTTCTGCTGCCTTCTTGGCTGCAGCCTGCCAGTGGGCAAAACCACAAGGTAGAAATCCAAGCAATGAGGGAAATCAGAACATAGATAGATCTACAAATTGGCTGAATCCCAATGTCCTTAGTTGTCTCAATAGAATTTCTCATGCTCACACAACTCATGAATCCGCTGATCAACAACAACAGAGTTTTCTGCAGAGAAATCTGCAATGTTATAGACTTAGAGCAAGATCTACATTCTGAGCCATGATGAAGCACCACCCTCTGGGCCATGAAGAAGAACCCATGAATGATTGATTGAAAGTAAGATATGGGAGCTCCTTGAAAAACTCATTTTACCTTGAAGATGGCAAGAGATTTGATAAAGGCGATGAGAACCTCTGAGAAATCCTGGTTCTTCACCCAATCAGAAGGAGGTGCAGCAACAGGGCCAAACTTGACAACAGCACCACGCTTGGATAAGAAGTCAATCACCATCCACGCATCATTGATCTCACATTGTGCAAGAATCTGGTCACATCCAAACGATTCCGCTCAGAGACGGAGTTCACAAACAAAGGGTCTGTCAGACAGTCCTTCCTGTGATTGTACATGAGATCTCATCCTGTTTTTCAAAACCCTCAAGAATTTCTCCATGGCTGCAAATTTATATGGCCATAGCTTTGCCATGACTACAGAAAGAGCTTTGGCAACTAGCATGGCAAACCTAAAAAGCTCTGCTGCTAGAAAAGAAAAGAAACACAAAAAAACTGTGACAAAAAACTGTGGGTGGTCGAGAAATTCCAGTACCTTGAAGTATAGGGCCACTCCTGGGAGTGCGACGTTCTCGCGAGAGAAGAAAGCAGAGCTGGAGGTGAAGACTGCTGCCGCCCAGTGATGAAAGCTGTGTAGCAGATAGAGAATACACAAATGTTCAGAGAGCATGAGCATTGCATGATCTCTCTCTCTTTCTTTCGTGCATGCAGACATGAAGAATCTGAAGAATTATTCAAACTATCGTCGATCGAGACTCGAGAAAGAATGGAGAATTTTTTGTTACTCACGTGATGCAATTGTTCATCTTCTCGTCGATCTCTGCAGTTGCAGAGACAGGGCGTCCCAGAGGCTTTTCTGGATCGCCTGGTTTGATCTTGCAGAGGTAATCCACTTCCTTCTTCATCTCGTCAACACAGGGGCAAGTCGCCAGATGCTTCTCCAGATGCTGCGCCATTGCTTTTGCACAAGGTGGTCTACAAAAAGCTTGACGTTCGAAAGCTGCTGACAGATCACAGAAAAAAAAAAACAAAAACTTCTACCACCACTCTCGAAGCGCAACAATTCCTGCAGGCGGAGGAACTAGGGAGACCGGAAACTCAAGTCTAAGGGAAGAGGAGAGAGACAACTTTGTGCAGTCTGGAGCAGCAAACATCATAAGTACTCTGGCGCCCAGAATAGTATGAAACTGCACTCATGGGTCACTGATGCAAATCAGTAGCTCGAAAAGCAACAATCGGTATGGTGGTGATCACTCAGGACTCGATGAGATCATGTGGGAGCAGGGATTAATCATTTCTGCATGGAAAAGACTGCTTCTTGTCCAAGCTTCCACACCCACCAGATGTCCATCTTTTGGATGGTGTGGAGCTGCTTGATGACAAGCAGTCTTCCCATGCAGAAGAATGACAACTCCAGTTAGAAAGAAAGAGCTGACCGAGTTGATCCTGCACCTCATCTGATGATGCTGCAACACAACTGAGATCCTTCCAAGATCAATTCTTCATCTGATGCTGCAGCACGAGAAGAATCTCCCTTCTGCATCTGCTGCTGCAACACAAGCTGATCCTTCCAAGATCCTTTTTCCATCTGATGCTGCGTCACAACAAGATCCTTCTGCATCTGGTCCTTGCTGCAACACAGACAAGATCCTTCTTCATCATCATCATCATCATCTGATCCTTTCTGCATTTGAATTGATCAGCTGCTAATTTTCAAGGCTGATCTTTGTCTGCCTGCATGTGGGATTGGTGTCCAATTTTGTGGTATTACAACCTCTCATCACTGCCAATCGGGGTGGGTTATCCGTTGCCAATTCTTTTTGCTGTGAATGCATATATTGTCTTGAGTTTTGTTGGGTGTTTGTACCTTTCCTTAGAGGATTACAAGTGAATGCTCTCTTTCTCTAGTTGCAATATCCAGTACACCACAGCTTTTGAGAACAATAGGCTTTTAAGGGTTTGTTCTACAGTCTGAGAGCATTGGCAGCTTGGGTCATCCCCCAACAACTCAGCAAAGTAAACATTGAATTAACAAATATGGTTTGCATGTGGGCACCATTGGGACTGCTGATTCCCACCCACAAATCCTCAACAAAACTTCCAACACAATAATGCCCCTATATTTTCACCAGCAAGGGCAGTCATGTCAATTCATGCACACTTTCGGGTGCTGCAGTGCCAGTACATCCTGGAGCCTGCTGTACCTATACACATTGCCTTGAAGTTGCTCACTATATTCTGAGGAAACTGAATCCACAACCCCCTACATCTATGAGTTCTCTTGCCTGCATCCACATTTTATGCTGTCTGACAAACTGTTCTAAACCCATATGCCGCATACAACATGATTTTTTTGTAAAAAGAGAAATCCTGTGAAATTAGCACAGACCACTCACATGGTTGCCATACAAACCAATAACAATTCATTCGGCCCAGATCCTCCTCCTCAGAACAGATTTGTGATGTAGTAGTGTGTTTCCAAGAGGTTGATCAGGAGTTGATTATTAGCTTGAACAGACCATGAGGTCAAGGTAAGCATAGTCTCTGATGAGATAGAATTGTGGGAGGATACAATCAACTCCTCATCTGTTCTGCTGGCCAACCCTTCCTGCAACTTGCTTTGAATCCAACTTCAGAATGGCTCAAAGAATGCCCAACTCCCAATGGAAGTTGGAGCTTAATTCTTTTTGTTCTCTGACCATTTAAACCCATCAGGGTGTTTCTGACAATGCTAACACAGACTGAACACAGGGGCAATGATGTTTCAGTCTCCTGTCCCTCATGTTGTGAGTACATTTTGTCTACATTGAAATCCTCAAACTGAATTTGAACTTCTGTTGATTACCTAGCCCTTGGCAGAACTGCACAGAACTGAAAAATTCAAAGAGTGATCAACCCAAGCTTTTGAAATTAGCTAAGGCTGGAGAGAGATAGTGTCCAAAATCCAAAGAAATGATCAATGGGTACTTGTAGTATATAAACCTTTGCAACATAGGCATATTGCAACATTGTGTTTGGCATATGTGGGCATAAGATCTGTTCTCTTTCTTAGGAGGGATAAATTCACCGTTATAAGGCGCCCCCCAAATACACTTGGAAAATTTTCTCAAATGCTCTACATTTGTTGGTGAAATCAATGTCATCATCAACTTGCAAAGCAAGCTTCAATGTCTCAATGTGCCTGCACCTGCTCAAAGTTGGGACCTTATTGTCAGACAGTCCAGAACATGCCTTGATTTTCAATATCTTAAGCATTCCATGAAAAGAATTTAAGGGATCATAGATTGTGAACCAACCACCTAGTGAACACTTTCAACAATCTAGTACACACACTTAAGTGCACCTCATAAAACAATGTTTGGAAAGAGCATTTGTTTGTTTTGTTCACATGCACAACCATTCTGAACCATCATGGAATCAATGGGAACAATGAATGGCAAGAAAAAAGCTGCTTGAGCAATGCACTGATTGCAAGCCCAAGTTCTTTGCACAAACAACTTAACCCTTAATTGACCAACAGAGTCCCGTGTGGGAGGAGGGAGCTGCAATCACATAACTGCCCAGTAGGCATGTAAATGTCGGAATTTTAAAAATCTGACTTGGTAGAGTTATAGGGAATTTCAAGCTGAATCTTTTAGTAGGAAAATAAAGAATTTGATTGAGGAATAGAAAATCCCCTCTATTCAAAGTGCAAGATTACTAGTTATGGGCAACCTTCACATTTTCATGTTTTTTAAGCACTTGACCAAGCTCCCATGCTTCACTGATGATAAAACTATAGGGTAGATAGAAAGGCATCCATACGAGGTTGCTGAAGAACATTTTCTCCACGAGGGAAAAAGAAATGGTCAAAGATGCACATCCAATGGACATCTATATGCAATCAAAGAATGACAACCTTGTGACAATTTTTGGACACCTTTGGCTATTGCTAACTCCTCCCATGATCCGCTATGTGTAGCATGGGCAATTGGGATGTTGGAGTGGCTAGACTCTCATTTCACATTGTCCAAGCTCAAAAGAAAGGAATGATGTGTTTCCCACAACATAGGCATACGAGAATTTCACTAGGAGGGATCTATGTAGGACTAATAGTAAGGCACCATTGTGATGTTTAAATGTTAAACCAACATTCTCATCACCTAATTACTACTAACTAAGTATATAATTTCAATGATGAGAAACTTGAAGTTGATATAAGGAGGATCCTTTGTATGGTCATCTGACTTGACAATTCCAAATGCAATGTTGAACACCATATATACAAAGGATTATGCAAATGGTACCTTCCCTTTTTCTTCATCACCATAGTATGTTGGCTTCATGTTGCACTAGCTTTCTCTTTTTATTTTTATTTTTATTACCCGACTTTATTTCACTTCGCATCCTTATTTTGTTAGTCATAATGATTCAAAGTTTCTATGATACATCAAACTAAGATTGAATGTCAATTGATTTGAAATTGATTTGATTTTTGATTCAGAAATTAGTGGAATTTGAATTGAATTGAATTTGATTTGAAATTCAATTCACTATTACAAAACATGTCCAATTCCATTCACTATGCATTCTACTGAACATCCACCCCACATTGAGTGGAAGGGCACCCAAGGTGGGATGGATATTGGGTAGAATAGATAGTGAAACAGGAACATGTTTCGTAGTAATAATTTAAATCAATTTTACTGCAATTCAATTTCAACTAATTTCAATTTTATTGATTGAATTTAATATTATTGAATTGAATTTTGGGGGTTAAATTAATTTCTTGAAATTTTGAAAAACATGCACACAAAAATGGTGATTTTTTCAATAAATTAGCAACAAAATGAAAAGTTCTTAACATTATGATGTCAACATCTTTTGTTCATGGTTATGATGATCAATGTTTGTGTTCATTTCACTTGCGCAAAGACTTTTACAATACTAAGATTGAGCACATGGTGTAAATGTGGCAAAGTGTGATTATAAAAAAAAAATGTCATTGAAAAAGTCCTTAATTCAAAAATGTTTATGAAGAGAATTTTAACTTGACATGTTTTCTTGTTCTTTGCAAAACTGCAAAGATGTGTGAGAAAGGAAAAGATAAGGAAAATGACAACCAAATTAGTCCTAGGAAGATTTTTTTAAAGCAATGTTGTTTTGTGTGGGAAGATTTATCATTCCCAAAATGCCTCAAAATCATACAATTTTATCCAATGTGCTTTGCACATAGTTGTCCTCTTTTCACCTACATAATTAAGCCAAAATGGAGGCACTCCATATTTATATCACGAGAATTTTTAAACCTTCTATTTTGGAAATGTTCCAAATTTTTTTTTTTTTTTTTTTTCCACAAAGTTCTCATGAAAATCATATGAGTTCAAACCCTTTTTGCCTTTACATTGAAGCATGAACCTTATAAAACACACCTTATAAGGTTTGAACTAGTGTTGTGCATGTAAATGGTTTGGGACTTACACTCTGTGTAAGTGTAAAAATTATATATATTTGTATAATTTTATGCGGTTCGATAAAACAATGTAAATGTAAAAATATGTATATTTATATGATTTTACATGGCTATGTAAAACAATCTAAATATATAACAATGTAAAAAATGCTATTTTTACTTGAGGAGGGGAGATTTCATAATGCTTTTGAAAATAAGCCAGCTAAATGGGCCATTGCAAAAAAAAAAAAGCCATCAAAATATACACCCACAACTAATTCATACGACTTTGCAAGAAGGTCTGGTCATTAAAGATATATAATAAATTTATTTATAAAGTAAGGAAAACAACACTGGAACCCTGGGTTTGATCATAAATAGGGTGAGATTAAAAATATATATATATATATTAGCATTCAAGGCTGGAGGGACCTCAGTTTTGTGGTGAACTGAGTTTTCACCCTATCTTTCCTTTTTCTGTAGCGCTTCCACTGTTGCTGCATATATTTTCACGTCTCCTACTTGTAAAGCTACTACAATTAGTCTTGAACCTTGTGCATTAAATGCTGATTTTCAGCATTTCATTCCCAGATTTAATCAAATTTCCTTACTTTATGGATACGCCTGAAAGAAGGGTTTGGCATGAAAGGAGGCCCAAAGACAGTTACAAATAGTTTTAGTATTTACACTTACACACCCTCAAAACATTTACAAAGGACCATGTAAGTGTATTTGACAAATATTTACACTGGCCTCGTGGAAGTGTAATAAAAATATATATACACTGCAACAGAATAAGTGTAAGTGTAAAAAATTTAGTCTTACATTGGATTTACACGCCATATATACAACTATTGACACTTACAAGGACAACGTTGGTTTGAACCAATGATGAGTCACAATGATGACATAATGAATAAAACTTTCACAAAACAAATCATATTTTCATCAATTGATTGTCACAGGTAGTGTCCACCATCACAAAACCCATGTGAATAAATCATGTATTCATAACAACGTCAATGAAAAATTGCTTTGTTATTTGAGGACTATAAGGGAAGGTTCCACATAATTTGCCTATGATGGATGGGCCATTTTGCTTGTATGGAATTAGTGACATGTGATTGAGATCAAACTCAGCCATAGAGCTGAGGAGCTCCTCCTTTGTTACACCAGAGGTGACCTTGTCATCAGGGCATATACCTCAGACCTTTGGGGCGTCACCTATTACGCCCTCACAGCAAGGCCTTCGGCTATACTTTAATTGATTCTTAAGGAATGCTATATGATACATGACGGTGAACGCCTACAATGGTCAAAGTCATCATTCCACCCTTTTTTTACTCACATTTTTGCTTCACATATACGCGGTCTTTCATTGAAAATTTGTCAAAGAAAATCCAATGGCTGGAGCACAAGTGAAACTACTACTTCAATGATTTTTAATTTTTTTTTGAAGTTTTTTTGATATTGCATTATTGGCTAGCATCCCAAGAGGAATTCAGCATTAAATGGCAATAGGGTTTTTAGAACCTATCTAAAATATTTTACAAATGCTACCAAACTAAAATCAGAGTCCAAATGTTAGGAAATTTGGCAATTTTTTTCAGAAAAAATGAGGATATTGTGACAGAGTATTCCCTTATTATTAGCATTTTTTGTTCAAATTTTGCACCAAAAAAAGAAGCTAGCACTCATTTGTAATTGCAAGGTTGCAAAGGAAGGAAACTATGTACCCCCAATCATAAAAACCCCACTTCAGGAAGTGGGGTGTTGCCGAAAGGCTACTACTACCTAGTCATTTTAGGATCACCTTTGATCTATTCAAATTTACTTGTGGGGGACACCCAAAGTTCAAATTTCACTTTCTGTGATCAGCCTCTTTGTTTGATTGGCCCATCAAGAAGAAAAAATATATTCACACTTTGGGCACCCAAAAAATAGAGGAAGTGTACTCTAGTTTCCATTAAGTCTACTTATTATTATACGGGTTAAAAAGAGTCTAGAACTTTGGGTGAAGTCCATACATAAAGGTGTGTTGCTATTGGGAACAACTTTGGCAACCTTGTTGGG
>Ga0116227_10003619_pt1 | contig 34255 bp, 27 predicted proteins | sample S1TSphgellanicum_FD_89693 | JGI IMG/M metagenome (GOLD analysis project Ga0116227, IMG submission 89693) | Host-associated microbial communities from peat moss isolated from Minnesota, USA - S1T2_Fb - Sphagnum magellanicum MG | ecosystem: Host-associated > Plants > Peat moss > Unclassified... | reverse complement strand
GGGGGAGGGGGTGGGTCGGCGTCCGTTTCCTCTCTCTCCCCCCCCCCCCCCCCCCCCCCAAGAAGAAAGCAACAACAGCTGACATCACCTTCTTCTTCTTATTTACAACACCCCTAGAAGAAGACAACGATAGCTATCATTGCCTTCTTCGTCTTCTTTGCAAGACCCCAAAAGAAGGTGACAACAAATGTCGTCACCTTTTTCTTCTTCTCTGCAACACTAGACACACAAGAAGGCAATGACAGGTGTTTGGCTTTCACGAAACCCCTTGCAGATAGTCTAGATGTGAATATGTCACAACTCTTGACTCAAGTCCAACAGACAAAATAATTTGTGATACACTTCTCAGAAAAGGATCAGAAATGAATTTCTATACAATAGCGAAAATAATAACACAATATTAGGATATCAGAACCTTGGTGCAGAACATTATAATTTGATAACCTACCAAAGTGTGAATGGTATCAAGTATCAACAACACTAATGAACTTCAAGTCCTTGCAATGGCTACTGACTTGTAACCAATAAGAAAAAGGAAAAATATAGAATAAGAGTACTGCTGGTGGTGACTGTTTAGTGTGCAAAATTCAAATAAACCAGACACCAAGTCTAAAGGTCCTGCTCCAACAGCAGATGTCTCACAGTAACCATGTCAAGGAACTTTTTGAACTGGAGTACATTCAGGTCCAGGATACTCAAAAAACTCTCATATGCAACATCCCTCTATTTCTTGAGCTTTGCGCAGTAAAAGGGCTTCTGTTTCCCACTACCTGCTTGGGTTTCTCTCTCTTTCTCTTGAAACACTTGGAGAAATTTCATAGTGTATTTGGAGGGCACCATATATCCATGTATAACTCCTAAAAAAGAGGAGGGATATAACATTCTCCTCATGCTTTACAATGGCTAAACTCCATGGGTGGGGGACATTCCAAAATCACGGGTTGGACTCAGCTTGTTGCCATAGGCAAAGTCCCAGGTGTAAGGCATTATTTTGGGAATGCCCTCACCTGGAGGCTTTACCTTACACTTTTTAGAGTTGAAATATGCAATGGGCAAAATACCACGACATGCATGAAATAAGGTAGCAAACATAGTGTGTTGACAGAGAAAAAAGACACATAGAAGTAGCAAATTGTCTATCCTGTTTATTACTATCACTGACTTACTCATAGGGACATAATTTTGGAGAAGATTTTACTAGAATCTAAAGTACACCAGCTAAAAGAGTATCCAACTATAATAACTAGAGTTCAACAGGGAATGTCATTACCCAGGCTCTCAATTTGCATTCGTCAATTCTTATGTAAGATTTAAGCAGGCAAGGAAGACGAACCCTTTATTCTTTGTAAGTTAAGAGTTAGGAAACATGTCTTAAATTTTTTTTTTATTTTTATTTTTGGTCTTAAATTAAGAGTTAGGAAACACACCTTAAATTTTCATTTCATTCATTTTATTTTTTCTTAAGTTAATAGTTAGGAAACATGCCCTAAATTTGCATTTGATTTGTATCTTTTTTCTTAAATTAAGCCTTAGGACACATGCCCTAAATTTACATGTTATTCACATCTTCTTTCTTCAGTTAAGAGTTAGGAAACACGACTTAAGTTTGCATTCCATCCACATTCATTTTCTTCAGAGCTAAGAAACATGCTTTAAGTTTGTATCCCCATCACATCCTTTTTCTTAAGTAAAGAGCCAAGAAACACACCCTAAATTTGCTTTCTGTTGCAAAATCGAGAATTGGAAAAGAACCTGTAAGGGTCTGAAGGTAGAGTTTGTGAATCAGTGGTTGAAATCTGCGGTTATCATTCCAGAGTCTGCCGCCAAAGAATTGAATCCATGAAAAGACTCACAGCTGATCAAACCCTAAGAATCCTTCTTCTCCTCCAGAGCTACCAAGTGCAAATTAGCATAAAATTAAGCCACTTCTCAGGGGAGTTTCACAGCGGACTCTTTAAGTTGTTGTAGCAGTAGCGTCACTTCTGGGTTCGACATTCCCTTTTTCCAGGGATTTGTGTTGGTAGCCATAGATGTGAAGAATTTGGTTATTCGCAAAATTGAAAGCCCTCTCCATTTGCTTCAAACATCGCTCCACCGGGAAATCGGAGAACTGTGGACACGGCTTGCATCCCGTGAAGTGCGTCACCAAAGGCCACCGCTCGTCACCTAAGCCCGGATGGAAATTCTCCATCATCTTCTCGTATTTCTCTACCAATTCTACCCAGTACCCATGCAAGAAGTATGTGCTTTCCAGATAAACTCTGTCAGCCCATTTCGCCGTTTGTGTGATCAACAAGTACACCAATGCAGACTGATCGTCAGCTTCCAAACTCGCAGGCCTTCCTACCAGAGACTGTGTCAACATCTCACCTGCACAAGAGTATCTCCCAAGTCACACATCCAGCTTCCAGATCCAGAAACAAACAAACGGAACTCTAGATATACACAGTTCTTGAAAACGGAAGTTTCTTTGTGATGTGACCCTGCAGAATATTTCTCACATCCAAGTTTTAGTTACTTACTTTTTTTCCAGCCCCACCCATAAAACTGAAACTGGGACTGCAAATAGGTGGGAGACGACTAATAGCAACCCACCTGGACCAATCTATCTATCTAGCCAATCAGAAACAGGGAGCAGTCAATAAATACGGTTTGATTTTTATTGTGTTTATTAGACTCTTCTAGGGTTCCTCCAAGGCTTTTGAAAGTTGTGCATTTTTTCAGGTGAAGCCTCAGCAGTCTTCCACCAGCAGTGAATCCACAGGATTTGTTGACTGCTCTAACTCATCCAAGATTTCCAGTGCAAGATCACATATCGAGCGCTGGTGGACTCAGATGCTCTTTAGTGCAATAGACGCTTAAGAACTGTAGCTCGAGCTGAACACCCATTACCTGCTTTTTCTCTAGTGCTGCCTTTGGGTCCCATTGGCGCCCACGCGTCCAGCAGGTCCAGAGACCACTGACAATTGCGGATGAGAAAGCTTCCAGTGTTGAGACCCGTCCAGCTTTTGTTCCTGTAGACGGCTTCAGGGAAGCCTTGCACTACCAGACTGTAATTCTGGTACTTCTCCAGTGGAAGCTCGAACAACATGTCCGTGATCACGGCATCGGTGTCCATCCACCATAGCCACTCCACCTCCGGGTGCGCCAGCATCATGTTGCGCAGCAACGGGAGCTTGGTCCAAAACCCTGTCAAATGTCGGTCCAGATCTGCCGTGTTGTAGAAGAATTCTATGTTATGCAAGCGGCAGTAATCTATTTTGTTCTTAAAGAATTTCAAGAGGTAGTGATCCGCGATCGAAGTCACGCAGTCAGCGCCTTGTGTGTGCCCCGACCTAGCTGCTGTGACAAGCTGCAGCTTCTGATGCTGCAACTCTAGTAATTCGGATACTGTGCCCGCGGGCGCGCCGCTGACATTAGAATTCTGGTTAAGCTTCCAGTACTGCCTGCGTTGCGCATCCCAGTCAGAGACTACCGGGCCCAAGCCATCCCAAGGGGTTGTCAAATTCTCTTCGTCCTCCAGCTGGTTGAGAATTCGTATGTGATGACGATGGTCAGCTGATTCGGTTTCCTCCTGTGCAGCCGGGTACGTTCCGAAAGTGCCAGTTCCGATTGTTCCGCGCATCACTAGAACAGTCATGAGGCCACACATGACAGTGATCTTCATATTATCCAGGACTTTGAGAATACGCCGCCCTTTAGACGACGGCGGAACAAGGCGTTGCAGAAGCATCTGCATAGCTACGTCGGTTGTAGCTAAAGTTAGGTACCGTTCCAAATCTCTCTCAGCTCCACTGCAGCTCCTGCAACAACAAGAACGCGTAGCTGCTGTCTGATTCAGAAAGATGCTGCAGCTCAAACTCCAAGGAGTATCTCCTTACCGGAGCAGCTCAGTCTAGATAACTGCTACTATCTACTCCTGGAGTATCAACGAGCTACATTCAACTGTTGTGGAAACCTGCATCACCCGCGTGATCACACGCACGGACCAACCAGACGAGAAAAAAAACATTCCTTCTTCAACTGCACTTGAGCTAAGGAAAAAACACCACTACAGCAGCGACCCACCAACGAACTAGGTACTGCAAAACTCAAACCAAACCGTCTGCGAAAATCTGCGTAATCCAATCTCTTGCACATTCAACCGCACTCGATTCTACTACACGCAAGTCCGAACCCCAAACGTCGTGCGTAAAAGCTCGGCTCTACGAAACATCAACTAGCGTACCTACAGCTTTAGATACCATCCCGCACCCCACCCCTCTCGCCCCTCCCATTGTCCAATTGCCTAATTCTCCCATTTCTATTTTGTAAAATTAAAACACCGGAAATTGCCTTGGGGACAATTATATTTCCAATTTTGAAATATAAAAAAATTGGCCACTGTTTCTCAAAAAATAGCAAAACTGATTAAATTTACACTAGAGAAACACTATTTTCCAAATGTTTTGGGGTTTTTTAAGTCAAATTTTTTGGGAAAAAAATCACTGGTTGAGTGGCATGTTATTAAGACACTGAAAGTTGCCTTGGGTAGCAAATATTTTTTTGTAATAACAGTCAGTTTTAGAGCCCCCATATTCTCCCTTTTTGAAAATAAAATAAATTAAAGACCTAGGAAATGTATGTATACCGTAGTAGGAGCTATTCTGGTGTGTAGTCACCAGTTTCAACCTGGACTACTATCCGCATTATAATTATAAGCTAAGGGTGCTATTATTCGTCTCCTTGCGAGCATTAGTTTGTTTGTTGTTTGCACACTTTACTGCAGCCTCGGACATAGAGGACACTGTCAGCCTGCTTATTGATGCATGGCAGAATTTGGGATCTCGAAAAAAATGGAAAAACAAAGATGAGGTTGTTGACGTTGTCGAATCCGCTTGACCTCGCCTACCCATCACTCAACAGGCCACTACAGCAGCACAACCCATTTGCCTTACATAAGAGCATCTCCAGCTGTGCTCACTATGTGACCCTGCAAAAGTATTTTTCACGTCCAAGTTTAGTTATATACTTTTTCGCAACCCCACCCATTAAACTGAAACTAGGACAGCAAATAGGCGGGGGACTACTAATAGCAAACCACCTGGACCAATCATTATGATAGGCCGATGAGAAACACTGAGCAGCAGTTAGATCATATTATTACAGTCTTTTCTGCAGGTGCCTAGCAATGCTGTGCCTTTTACCAGCCACTGCAAACTTTGCACTTATGCTGAGCCAAAACCATTTTCCTGAGCCAAACTGGCATGTTCTCACTTGTCTTCATCCAATTTTACTGTGCAGGATGACAAACTAAACACCCCTGGACACGCTATTCCATAAAGAGTTTTTAGGACTGCATCAAATAGGGCCTGATGATAATGGAAAGGTTGGATTTTCTTGGATCCATTGTTGGAGGTACAAAAGAAGTACACACCAATGCAAAAATCTTTTGTTGGTTCCAGATGATCCTGGTGATTCCCAGTCTGGTTGCAGGAACCTGACGGTGCCACGTTCTATGAGTCATTAAAAACAAACCTTGGAAGGAGCCAACTGTCGGAAGTGGAACCTTGCTAGATTTGTTAAGCATGATGGTATACAAACTAGACTTGTAGGAAATTTAGTGTAGAAAATATACACAAACATACCAGGGTTTATGGAATAGAGTTGTGTATAGGGATGACAAAGAAGCATATATGGGCAATCAGATTGTTAGAATGGGAGTTTTGAATTGTTTTGAAGCGTTAATAACTGGTACTTAAATGTTATAATAACATCATAGGCATGTCCCCAGCTGCAAAGAAAAAAAATTGTGTCCTGTGAGTTCATTCAAATAGGTGCCTTGAATTGTTGAGTTGCCTTCATGAACTAGAACTAACATGTTGCATGCAAAGAACATGCAACAAGAATTTGAAGTTTTTATGTTTTACACATCATTCTCTGATTTTACTCTTCCTCATCAGCCTTTTTTTTTTTGCTAAAAAGAGAAATTATAAATTTTCAAAAATAATGTGAATTTCAAGGTTTTCAGTCATCAAAATTGAGGAAAACCTTAATAAAAACTGTCGAATTCCGTATTTGATTTTCAGTGGTGTAATCAAAAATATAAAAAGCTGATTAAATATTTGTACTTCATATCTGGTTTATAGCCAGATTTGGCTAAATTTCCCAAAGATGATAGCCATTTTTTCTACCTCTTCCTATGGATGATCGCCACTTTGGCTACAAACAAAACTTCCCAAAAACAACACTGTTCGCTTCTCATATTAACAAACAGAGTTTTGGCACATTACTTGTAATGTTTATTGTGGCAGGCAGGTTGACCCTTTTAGTCACGCGACCACTTCAGATGTTTACAACACTAGTACATCTCTATCTGAGAGATAAAAGGAACTGCACCCAATTTCAAAACCATACCAGGTTTGGAGTTTGGACGTTTTGGACCCAGAGCTTTAGTATGAGAAGTTTTGGAATTGAAGAACTCCTTTGAGCAACGCCACCATTGCTTAGTCTGTGACCTTGAACCCTTCAGAACCTCCTGGAAGGATTCATCCAATTGCGAATTTTAATGGAACTAGAACAATAAATTTTCCTCGGTACCTGCATGCTGCAAGCGGACAACACTGGCACAAACCAGTGTTGGGTGGGTATGTGCTTTCAGAGATACCTTCTGGACAGGGCCTCAAAGAAAATTGTAATTTGTGAACCTCGACAGGCCCAGGCTTGTTAATATTCTAAAAAAGTAAAGTTAGGCCATGCGGGCATGGACCTAGACTGGTTTTCTCTTTATGTCTGGGCATGCATAACATTCTTGCAAATATAATATGCCTTGTGGACGTGGACCCACACATGTGCGTGACAAGCATAATCAAATTTTACATCACCAATGCATGCAAGAACACATTCAAAGACAATGTGAATATGAAATTGTCATTACAAACATTGTGCAAAAATCTAGGACAAGAAGGGGTGCAAAATTGTCTCACTCAATGTAGAAAAATGTTTTAAACTCTAATCACATGAGCTATTACAAAATGGATGATTAAGTAATCCCAATGATAATCATTGCAACCCAATCTTGGATGATGAAGACACATCAAAGATCAAAAGTAGAAGCTATTTGTGTGTTGCATGCACTCATCCACTATCACATTGAAATAAAATGATGGCAAATTCACACAAAAGGTTGGGGTAGAGTGCACTCTTAGATCGGAGCTAGCTCTCTCTCTTCCTTGGCCTCCCAAGCATAAACAAGCATAACCAAAACATGAAATAAACTTTGACTTTGTAAATCTTTCAACTTCAACCTCCCACTTTGAAGTTTTTAAAAACTTAAACTTACACAATGCCAAAACAAACCCACCAATTCACACAACATTCACCCACATGTTTCTTTTTTAAAAAAAACATTCATTGAACTTCAAGGTCCCAAAAAATAACATAAGATACATCAATCAAATTAGGACACCATGGCCTCTTACTTTGCAATTCTTTCAACTTAAAACCCTAACTTTGATATTCTTTAAAAATTCAAAGGGCAAGACCATAAAAGACAAAAAGACACACTAATTGAAAATCAAGCACTATTAGAAAACCAAGTCCTTGACCACTATGCACTTCCACTCAAATCGAATTTCATTGGAATGGGACTCATGTCATTCCACCGTACATTGATTGTAGTGAAAGTGAGTGTGACAATGCCATTTTCTTGATTGCTTAACTGGAATGGGACTCATGTCATTCCACTATACAATGGTTGTAATGGAAGGGAATATGACAATGCCACCCTTTTGACTACCTAAGTGGAATGGGATTTGTTCCATTCCACCATACATGTCAAGTGGAAGGCAATTGTGACCATGCCACCTTTTTTATTATTGTTTCGGTGGAATTGGACTTGTGCCATTCCACCACACATTGACACAAACGAAAGGCAATTATGACAATGCCCCTTTCTTGAATACCTAAATGGAAACTTCCACTAAGGTGAATGTTCACCATTGATTATGCAATTTTTTGAAGGGAATTGTAAAAGACTAAACTTATTTATTTTGCTTCTATGTACATTGTTAACTTGCAGCATGCCAATGGATGGAACTAAGACACAACCCACCCATCCCAAGTGCATGCATGGGCATATTCATGCAAGGTATAATATGGAATGTGCATTATGTCCAATTTCATGTACTAACCTTGGATAACCATGTGTAGCTTACTTGAGGGTGTGCTTATAATATATGGCACAAACACATGTTCATTAATCTCCACAAACAAGATTGGTCATTTTGGCACATGTCATTTTATTGTTTTTCATTCAAGTGTGATCATTCACATAACAAGGTGGTCCATACATTACCTTCATTAAGGTGACAATCTACTTTAATCACCAACATTATGTCATGGTAATTTTGACCATATTGTTTCTTAAACTAAGACCATGATGTACCGCCCTTAGTTTGAAAGAATAACTTTTTGATCTCATTTATGTTCGTTGTCAAGCCATTAACCTTCACCTCTATGCTATCCCACATAACCTAGTTCATAATTTAACATTGTGACTTGTTGGTTTTGGATTACACCTTTGATTTTCTCTTTTTCCCAGGTTAGTTATCTACCATAGATAGACCAAGATATAAGCTACCAATCACAAATATTGGCTTATAGGTATGACACAGCCAAACACATGGTAGTGATTTATGTCATCCATGTGTTGAAATCATTATATTTTCACTTAGATAATCACTCAAAATCATTATTTGTGGTTTGCTTCTCATCTTGCAATCACACCTAGCTTATTTCACTCAAGCTTGTGTTGAACATGTGTTTCTTAAGCAAATGTATAGTAGCCTTTTGATCCATTTCACTATACATAATACCATTAAACTATAATTTGTAGAATGTCATTAGGCTATGGAGTAAATGCCACCATTGGCATTACAAGGCCATGCACTTGTCACCCCACTTGCTATCACTAAATTTTCACTCACATTAAGTCCTAATAATGTATTTTCCTAATGACTCGAACTACTTTGATGTGATGTGCCCCTTACATGCATTTTTGGAATAAGGTGTAATCGTGCTGATTTTTCTTGGCCCCTTTGCTTTGAACTACCTCCTCCTCCCCCTCCCTCTCCTCATTCAATCATGGTTTATATACACTAGCCCTTGTAAAATATAACACATTTTTTCAAAACCTATGTCATTAATGAAGGCCTATTCAATCAATAAAATCTATGCCATTAACATTGGTGTTATTGACATTTATGCCACTAGTGGCCTATGTCACTCCAAACATGCCACATAATATCACTGATGGTGTATGTCACTGGGTAGATGCAAGGTAAAATGGCTCATTTTTTATGTCACAAGGCTAAATTCCATAAGGGTGTTGTGATTGGAAGCTTCATTACTATGCACATATATTTCAATTTGATTTTAGGGACTTGAGTCAAATTGTCAACTTAATTATAAAAATGAAAATCTAGGCATATTCACAATCAAAGTAGCACTTTTTGACCACAAGACTCAAGGACTTTGTTTTTACTATCTTCCAAATATAAAAATTAAATGGAATAAATTTATTGAAAGATATTGGATAATTCAAATTATGATAATTTTCAAGATGGTGATGATTTTTCACATGCGTATGTAGCGATGCATAAATATTTTGGTAGAAATCGAAAAATGTAGAAAATATGTACATAAATTTTTATATACAACTTAACATGTTTTCTTGCATGAAAATTTCTCACACATTTTGTCAACACTTAGGCCCCCAAATTCTAAGCCTAATGAATTTTTAAAATCAACCAAATGGGGGAAAAAAATCATTTTATTTGTTGCCCTTTCAAAATGGATTTTGTAGCCTTCAAAAGTCTTATATCGTATATTATTTAATCAAATGCATTATATGAACATTATCAAACATAGATGTATACATTACTTATACATGAAAGAAAATTGAAGTAAATTGCATTGTTTAATACATTCCTTTTGATTCCCTGAAGATGAAAATTGTAATTAAAATAAGGACCCAAATTAATTTAAATTTATTTTTAAAACATCTATATTATATCCAATTTATTTTTAGATTTTTTAATAGATTACCATGACATCATTCTAGTTATAGTCATATACCAATCCCCTATATAATGATGAAATAGTCAATGTAATAAAATCCAAAATAGTCCTTTTCCATTAGACTGTCCTTTTGGGTACCCTAATTGTGAATATGCCCATATCAATTATTTTGCATAACTTATTAAGGTAAAAATGTTATGGACTTTGGAAGTTGAAGTATTGGACTTATTGACTAGCAACAATTTTTGTATATGGACTTTGAAACAATTGAAATATTCATAGTATGTTATATAGGGAATTGGAATATGATGAGTCTTTCTTTTAAAAACACAGGTTTGAAAATATTGACATCATATGATTTATAAATTTTTTGTCATGGACTTTTAAATAGCATGAAAGTCCTTAAAATTCATAAAGTTCATAGCTACCTTAAATTGGGGTTTCCTAAGTTAGTTTTTTTAAGAGAAGCATAGAATAGGGGCTTTCAATAGGGTATGCATTTATTTTTGAAAAATAACATCAAAATTGAAAGGTTGGATTTTTTTGGCAATGTTTTAAATATGACCTTAGGTCAAAAACATGATAGTCCAAGTTTTAGTTCTTATTGGTTCTTGTTAAGGTTTACAATGGAAGGAAAGTTTGGGAAGGTGTTGTGTTGTTTCTTGTCTAATGACATTCAGTTTCAATTTATGTGCACATTTCAAGTTTTTTCAATGTTGTTACCTTTGAGTTTTTGTTTCATCATATTGTTCAATTTCAATTTTTGCATGGCAAGTGTAGGTTTGTATATTGTCACCTATTTACTGTATGTAACATGTATTGCAAGAATAAAACTTCATTTGATTTATTTGTGTGAAACTTGCAAGAAAATGTATTGATTTGCATTAGGTTTAACTTTGTGCGTTGCATTTTGAACTTGTAGATGTGGTATCCAATGCTAATGAAGATCACCAAAATCAATTAAAACTACACACCATGAAGCTCATGCACTTGGAGCGTGCAAGTTGCTTATAATGATCACATCGTGCATTTGGAGCTTGCAAGTCAATTATAACAATCACTTGGTGCACTAAACTACATTTTATTAACAAGTATTGAAATGTCATTTGCTTGTAGGTCAAATGTTCTCACTAAAACACCATAAGAATACAAAATTACAAAACAATATGTTTATGATTTGAAGGTTGTATTTCATGTCAAATAGGTAATTTTGTTGAAAGTTTACATTCCTTGAATTGCTTCTTTAACCTATGTGTTGTAATGGGTTTTCTTTAAGGAGAGCAATGATGAATAAAACATTTTTAGGGTTTTTTCAAATTCTAGGCATGAGGGATTATGTGCAATAATCCAAATGGCTAACAAAAGATTGGGCAAAAGGAGACGAGGACAAGTCAGGGCTGGACCTATCCAACATGCCATAGACAATCAAGCTCAAATAGATGGGAGAGATAGAGCAAACCAAAAGCAAGATTGTGTAGGTAACAAAAACAAGTTGCCAAAAAAATAGTTGACACTCTTAGGATGAGGTTGGATGCCTTAGATATTACACAAGATGCACCAGTGTCAGAGTGGCAAGTTAGGAGGAGTGCAAAAATAATGACTTATTACATATCAAATGTGTTGTCTATGCATCAAGGTAATGAATCAAAGAAACGTGCATTACAAAAGGTTTTCTTAAGCCCTATAGTTGTCAATCTACTTCCTATCTACTCTAAGTTAATTCAAGCTTCATGGTTGATATTTACTTAAGAGGAGGTCATCAAAGGGTTGATGAAAAGCTTGGGAAAGGTGAAATAGTCATGTTCAACTGTGAAACTTGCCACAAAACATGTTTTGTTCACAACAACTTTAACTTTTCAATGAAATTTAAAGCACACATTTTAAGCATTCATCTTCATAATGTTGTTTTAGCAATGGAATGAGAAAGGGTTATGGAACAGAGCAGTGGATTTTCTTGGGAGCATATTCACAATTAGGGTACTCAAAAGGACAATTAACAAAAAAAAGATTGCAAAAGACTATTTGGATTTTTATTACATTTATTATTTCATGATTATAGGGGATTGATACACAACTATAACTAGAATGATGTCATGTAAATCTATTTTAAAAATCTAAAAATGAAATGGATTAATATAAATGTCCTTTTGAATCCTTTTAAGTAATTTGAGTCTTTGTTTTAACTGTAATTTTCATCTTAAAAGAATTAAAAAATGTATAAAACAATGTAATTAACTTCAATTTTCTTTCATGGATAAATAATGCATACATCTAAATGACAATGTTCATATACTCCATTGATTAAATAATATACAATATAAGAATTTTGAAGGCTATGAAACCCATTTTAAAAGGGCAACAAAGAAAATGAATTTTTTAAAAAAAATTGTTAATTTTTTTGTATTTGTTAGGCTTAGAATTTGTGGCCCCAAGTGTTGGAAAAATGTGCAAGAAATTTTCATGCAAAAAAAAATGTTAAGTTATATATAAAAGCTTATGTATTCATTTTTTGCATTTTTGGTTTTTTACCAAAATATTTATGCATAATTATATATGCATGTGAAAAATCACCACCACCATGAAAATTATCATAATCTAAATTATCCAATAACTCTCACTTAAATTTATTCCATTTAAATTTTATACTTGGAAGATACCAAAATCAAAGTCCTTGAGTCCTATGGTAAAAAACTAGTATTCTAATTGTGAATATGCCCTTGGAGTCTCTTTGTGCAAGAAGAGATGTGATGTTTTGTCACCATCCACAAAAGTTGGTATGATCTCATGGTGGATCTTAGAAACTTGAGTCAATCCCAATAGAAAGGAGGTCATTCAAAGGCGGATAATGCCTCATGTTTGTGATGAAAAGCTCGCTCATTATTTCATGGAAACCCAAGTGTGCAATTTCTCTTAAGTAATTTCTTTGCAGATATGATGTAACTTGTTTGTTTCTTGATAATGACAACAAGTTTCAAATATGACTATGTTTCAAAATGGGTTTTTACATAGCACTAGGAACATTACCTTCATTGTGATTTAGTTGTCACCCATTTAAGTTTCCACAATTATGTAAAATTTAAAGATTATAAGGATATATATATTTTGCATGCATTGCTAAATGTTTTTCGTTTCCTACTTATTATTGTGTTGGATTTTCATGGAGGTTTGTGCACCACAAGATTCAATGGATAGTTTCAAAGATTGTCATTGAATAATGAGTGGCATTTTGTGGGTATGCGGAACTAAAGGGACACCATGTATATAACTAATGGACTTTTTATCCCATTGAGGAATTCAATGGATTCTGGAAGATTGTTACAGAATATTAAGTGGCTTCTATGGTCATAATTATAACATTGACATTTTTTTTAACATTTAAGGATTCTTTGGGTGTTCTACAGAAGTATCAAAGAACAGTCATTGATATTTTGTGTATTTGTATAAGACTTAAGGTCACAATTGTAGCTCTGATTGAAATTCTCTTACACTTAGGGACTAAGCATGTGTTTTGCTACATACATAATAAAACATTTTGTGCCATTTTGTGAGTCTATAGAACTTTAAGGACATCATGTATATGGTTGATGGATTTCTTGTAATAGTGTAAGACTCAACTAATGTTATGATGAACTGTTAAAGAAGCATAAGGGATTTTTTGGGTCTATGGGACTTGAAGATACCATGTGTAGCACTACAATGAACTTCAAAGTTGTTTATCTAGACATTCATGTCCAATATGTCATATATTGAAACCTTGGAAAAAAATTTATAGAATTGACATGGATGTATGGTGATGTTTTTTGTTAATGGACTAACATGGGCTCATCATGATGTTTTTTGAAATTGTAGTTCATTGTTGGTATTTATTTTTGACTTTAGTGGTGGTTTTGGAAGATGTAGGTTGTTAGCATGGTCTTTATTTTGGATGTAAATTGTGACTTTGGAAGGATAGATGTGGAACTGACAAGCTTGAGCTCGTGTTATTTTTTGTTCATGGTCTTTCAATTTGTTGACATTTTGGGAGAATGTAGATTTCAATGTGGAGTTGTGGTAATGTTTTCTAGTGATGTTATACTTGTTGATGAACTTTGATTGGAAGTTCTAGTGATTTTATTTTGAAGACATTGGTTGTCAAGGACTTCTTTATGTTCTAATTGTGGACTTGTTATTTGAAGTCATAGGTTGTTGGTTGGTTTTATTTTGGACCTATTGTGATTTTTTTGGGAAATGCATGTTACAATGGTGAAGTATTTTGAAATGTTGGTTATGGGTCATTGTGTCTTTGGGTTGTTGAACTATTTTGAAATGCAAATTATTGTGCCTTTTTATTTTGAAGTTGTAATGTTTTTTTGAAATTGAATATTGTTGGTGGTCTTTCTTTTAAAATTTGATTAAAACCTTTTAAGCTATTGGTTGCTAATATAATAGTTGGCATTGAATAACATTTTGTGGGTTTATATGATTTAAAGGTCACAATTGTTAATCTGATGTCCAAATGTTGTACATTCATGGATTCATTAGGTGTTTTGTAAAAGTATAATAGAACATTTAGTGACATTGTGTGTGTCTACAAAACTTAGGGTCACAATTATAACTATGATGAAGGTTCTATTACACTCATAGATTAAGAGGGTGTTTATAAAAACATCATAGAACATTATGTGTCATTTTGTGACTTTATAAGACTTCAAGGACATCATGTATATTCTTGATGAATTTCTTGTAATGTTGAAGGACTCAAAGGACTCAACTGATGTTGTGAAAATTTGTTATAGAATTATAAGGGATTTTGTGGGTCTATGGGACTTGAAGGATACCATGTGTAGCACTGTAATGGATTTCAAGGTTGTTTATCCAAACATTCATGTTCAATATGTCAATTTGTGAGATCGTGGAAAAATATTTGTAGGACTAACATGGATGTATGGTGATGATATACATTGGTGGTCTTTATCTTGGATGCAAATTGAGACTTTGGAACAATAGATGCATGTTTGACATGCTTGAGTTGGTGCTGATTTTTGTTCATGGTCTTTAACTTTCAATTTGTTGATGTTTTGGGAGGATGTAGATTTCAATGTGGAGTTGTGGTGATGTTTTTTAAACTTACGATTGTTGATGAACTTTGATTGGAAGTTTTGGTGATTTTACTTTGAAGACATAGGTGGTTCAAGGCTTCTTTATGTTCTAATATTGGACCTATTATTTGAAGCCATAGGTTGTTGGTTGGCTTTATTTTGGACCTATTGTGATTGTTTTGGGAAATGTTTGTTATAGTGGTGAGGTATCTTAAATTGCCGATTATTGGTGGGTTTTTTTTTTGGTTAATGAACTATTTTAAATAATTTTTTTTGTGATTTTGGAGTTGTGATGTGTTTTGAGAAATCAAGTTGTCGGTGGACTTTATGTTGGACTTGTACTAATGTTTTTTAAGACATTATGTGATTTTATGCATTCAATTTAGGACTATATACTATATACTTCTATGTGACATTTTCGTTTAAATTAGTTCTAGTTTTCTTTAACACATTATCAACTTCACTTGATTTTTTTTGTTGTAAAATATGTTGTTCTTATGACCGTAAGATTCTTTATTATTAAACTTGTAATCTTTTAGGAGAAACCCAAAAGTTACAAGTAGGTGTATTGTGGATTTATGAACATATGGAGTTTTATTTACATTTCCAAAATAAGCATCTTGAAATCATTATTAAGAAGAAGTTGTTTGATGATTTACGTCCATTCTTTGTCAAGCGAATGAAAGAATGGAATGTGTGTTGCTACATCTATCATGTGGAAATTGATGAGTTGCAAGGTGCTTTAATAACATGCATACCAAGTCTAGGATTCATTTTAGCTCATGTGATTACTTTTGTGAAGAAATTTGTCAACCTACATATGAAGAGTCTTATGAATGTGTAGGTGCTTTGACCACATACCCAACTCTAACTTCTTTTTGGGAGTCAGTGGTCTATCCCCGTGATGAGTATTTAGAATGGTATAACAAGGACTGCTTATTGGGTACCTTTGAGATTTATGGTGTAGACATAATTCCCATTTGTCTTGTAAAAGAAGAATGTTTTTTGAACATTTTGGTGAGCTTGAAACATTATTCCATAGAAAATATATTAATTAAAAAGGGAAAGGAAAAGAAAAAATTAATATTCCATCACAAATCTTCATCTTTTGACAAGCGAATTAACTACCTGAAGCTTAAGCTATAATATTTTACATGCATCATAATTTTGTATCATGGTAGCAGACCAACAATTCAAACAATCCTTGAAGTATTTCCCAAATGACACGATGGTTTTTGTAATTGATTTTGTTGAAATTATGGTTTTGAGGTTCAAAATGAAGTGCAATCTATGCATCGGCAAGTTACAATTCTAATACACATTACTTTGTAATGCAATCCGGATGTTGATCCACATGGTGAAACTTCTAATGTAATCATGAAGTATCATTTTTATATTTCTAATGACAAGTCACATGACAATTATTTTGTTCAACATTCCTTGCTTTTGCATTGGCAAAAAATGTGTTGGATGGAGGCTTCTGTCCCAAAAACCATTGGATTTGGTCAAATAGGTGTTTTTCCTAGTTTAAGAGCAAAACCCTGTGGTTTTTTATTACGTAGTATCTTTACTTGACAAATGGTTGTAACATGATGTGGAATTTTTTTGGCACAAGGCATGGGAAAAGGCCCCATGATAGTGTTAGGGTAGTGTTGAAGAGGTTTTTCAAGAAATTTCAACTAAATGTTAATGGACCAAAGTTGCAAAATGCTGAGGATGTGGTCAACCTTTTGCACATTCACTTGTCTTCGTGGTCTAAAATATCTTACAAAGGGGAGAAGAAGCTTGTGACACAAGTTTTTTTGGCATGTCAAGACTATTGATGTGGATCGTCAAACCAAGTACATTTGTGATTTTGTGAAGGGAACTTGATATTTGAATTGTGTTAAATCTATTAGCATTTGTGATGTTAACAAGATGCTAAAAAAAGACTTGTCATGTTTCTATTGTTTATGTCTCAATTGCAACTACAAGGATTGCATGAATTTGGCTTGGACCAAGGTATGGCAAGTAGAAATCCTAAATACGAACAACTCTTGATATGTTCAAAATGTCATTCAAACTACCACACATGAAAATGAATGGGACCAGTTTCAAACACTACTAGAATTTATGATTTATCAAACCGAAAAAATCACCCAAAAAAAACCCATTTTGAGTAACCACCAAAAAGGTCATCTAGTCATTTTGACATTTTTGCATTTTTCATTGGTCATTTTGACTCATGACTATTTGACTACTAGTCAAATTGAACAATTTAATTAATTTAAATTGAGTATTAAAAATAATTATATATTCAAAAAAATTCATATATATATTGATATTTATGTATTAATACATATTTTGACCACTAAATACATATTTATATGTATTAAAAAGTCAACATCGAGCAATCAACACTTCAAATTGTTGGGATCAAGGTTTGCAACCTTGGGTCTCCAAAGTGGCACACCAACAACTTTGCCACCCAACTACCACTATAATGTTATTACATATGAAGCCAAATATTAAACTTATTTGGCATTGTATTAATTGTGCTAAAAATCACAAATTTTGAAATGTAATTTCTTTTTCATATTTTGCTCAAATGAGACAAATCAAATTTCAAATTTGAGATTTTTCATAAATTTACACATTTGTAATAAATGAAACCCAAAATTTCAAATCATTTTTATAAGAAATTTTTTTGAATGTTATTGTTTAATAACAATTCAAACACAAAATTTCATCCCAGAGATTTTGAATTTGCAATATCAACAAAGGCAGAAAAATCATTGAGTTAAAAAGGCCCCATGTACTTGTTGTTATGTCACTGGAAGCCACAACTTCTAATTCGCTTATGGATGAAGGAGCTACTATTTTCTAGGAGCTATAGGTTCAAACTCAGGGGTGTGCAAGTGAAAGCGGTGCCAGCCCTCGACCACTGAGCTTGACTTTGGGGTGCCAATGGCTTGTCAGTCAGGTCTTCTGTTGCACTTCAATAAATAAATAAATCTAAAGAGCTAGGTCAAGCTTGCAAGCAAAATGTTTGCTGCAATACTTCATCATTGGAGAGACCACAAATGAGTCAACACACACATGTAAGTTGTTTCCCATTGCAATTTCCAATAACAAAAACACTCCAGAAATGACTTATTTGAAACATCATCAAAAGGTCCTATGGATATCCTGCATTCTCTGTTACAAATCATAATATATACGTGTGTATTTTCCAGAGCCATTATTGTAGTTAATAAAGTTAACCATAAAGTGTACAGTAACACTCTAGAAGCAGCACAGCATTTCCAAAATAAGTGCCCACCCCAACCAGGGTGGGTAGGCACCTATTTTGGGAACACCCTGCTCCTCAAGGGCATTACCCAATGTAAAGTACCAGGCAGAAAACTAATGTTTTAATTTTTTCCCCATCACACCCAGAGGGTACTTGCTGGGTATAAATGATATGTATATATAAAGAGAAATGCCTGCCAGACCAGGCAAATTGTTTTCCAAAATGCTCTGCCCTTTGTCCAGGAGGAATTCTGCTGGATAAAGTGCACACTCCAAATACATGAGAAATTTTCTGCCCAGTGTTTTAGGTATCACAAACTGGTTTTTCTCACCTAAATTGGTCCTCACAGAAGTTTCACCTCAGTTTTGGACTTGCCGCCTTACTTGAGCCTTCACTGTTGGCTCATATTTCTGCTATTGAGTCAAGTCTCTGTCTTAATAAAAATCCTGCAAATCTTGTTATCTGATACCCAGTTTCATTAAAACAGTACCCAGTTTTGCTCATCTTACAGCTACACTCAAATTGAGGATGAAACAGGGCTTACAAGGGGGGTTAAAACTAGGCCCCAAATACAGGGTCACTTTACTGATAACTTTAATAATTGACAGCTTTCAACAATTTAAATGGCTTTTGCACTCGAAATCAGATCCATCCACATGCTGTTCTTCAGGCAACAATCCCACCGACCTAGCAACAAACCCACAGCTTGAATTCTCTTGACAAAGCTCCTAGAATTGTCCACAGTAATCCCCAAGAATAGTCGCAGACTTGGTAGGATAGTATAGTGTTTTTAAATCCCCAGTTTTCAATAATGACCTGACTACACCTATGACACTCCAACTATCTATTGTATATGTTCAGCATGTAAGGTAGTTCATGAACAGTTGAACCTCTCTAAATGTTAGTCCTTGGTTGTAGGAACTCTTTCTAAAATGTAGATCAACATACTTCTTGATAGAAAAACAGACATGAAGCCTACAATAACATTTGCACCATGTGGGAGTTTACAAGATGCTGTTTAGAATGGGTTGTTACAAGAGCATATCTCCACTGCATATACAAAGGCACTGGCTGTTCGACAGTAAGTTATTGGTGCTGGGGAGAAAGGCCAGCATTGTTCATCCCATCACAACCCATGCATCACTGAGTAAAGAACTAACTAGGTTCATCATTTTCAGCTCCCTACTCTGGCAACAATGTAGAGTATTACCATTGTCACCAAATGTCCCTATTTCATTGTGGCAATGCTAATGTCGAGGCTAAAGTGACTTGAAACAACATGAACAAACAAAGGCAGAAAGTTTTACAATGCCCATGAAGTTGGTGAGGACGACTCAAGATGCAAGATAGTATGTCCTCCTTCAACAATTGGAGGAACGATTGAAGCCAAAACTTCTATTGGCATTGGTGCAACAACATATGACTATTGTCACAAGCTTCTTTATGGATGTTATTGTAAATATCCAAAGAAGTTGCATCATTCATCGCTATGTGTTTCTTCACCTAGTGTGCAAAAGGACACAAAAGAGCTTGGCTTATAAGACTAGGCTTGCATTGAAGTCATCAAGTGATGCATACAAAATGTTTGTGATTCTTTCTATGCCTTCAAATGGCTCCAAGTGACCTTTGTTCTCAAAGTTGTCTATTCCTTTCATAAACTTTCATTTCTTTATTGAACACGTTGATCGTCATTTATTCTTTGGTCTTCCTTGTTTCAAGGTAGTATCCTCTCAAATTTAGAATTTTCTATTTGTTCAATGAAGTGCAAACACAAGGCATAAGAGACCCAAAAACAAAAAGGTTGTAACATTGTCAAATTGATGGATTAGGTTTCGTTGTAATGGTTATATCTCATAATGGACATTACAATTTATTAATGAGGACTTGGATTCACTGTTTTTTTTCTCCTTTTTTTGGGTAAGATGTTAACAAAAAAAATAGCAAAATGATTTGAACTTGCACTCAAAAAACAAAATTCTCCTAATCTTTTTTGTTGAAAAAGGGAAAAAAATTCCCCCCAAAAAAGGCACTTTTTGGAGTTAGATTATTATCTTGAATATGTACACCGTACAAATATTTTTCATGCGTAATTTGTAAAGTCATAAGAGCTATGGGTGTTTAAGTTGAAATAATGGATCATAATCTTGTAAACAATACTCAATATGGACTTCAAAATGATCCAATAATTTGTATTGCATATAGTAAGGACTTAGTGTTAATAAGAAAAAAGGTCAATAAGAACAAGTCTAAACATTATATTTGTGTCATTTAATTTGTTTAAAAATATTTATGAAATTGTTTTGTACACTGAAACACATAATTTTTCCAAAGGCCACAATACATTGAAAAAATGATATTTTATGTTATGGTTACTTTTAATTGAGCTTCAATTAATATGATGAAAGAACCAATCAAAAGTGTAGACAATCGCCTATGTCATGCCAATCAACCTAATCAAAGAAAATACATTGAACCCTTGGGGACACTTTTTTGTCCAAAGTTTGTCCATTGTAACTTGCATTCACCTTGAAAGTTTACTAGGAGGAACTTGAAGACCTTCATTTGTTTACCTAATGGCTTCAATGTTGACATAACTATCCAACAATGATATAGTACTTGTATTTTTTTATGTTTTTAAATGGCATTTAGAGGTGATGGTTTAATGTTAACTTATAAGATAACACATATAAAAATATTTGAATATGCGATGTGACACCACTGCAAGGTCAGAAAGTAATCATCCAGCGGAAGATTGAGCTAAAGACTTCCCAAGGGCCAACAACTTCTTAGGTTAACAGGTCGCTCATGTGGAGCAATCATCTTATTGGTTTGCTTCATGCGGAGTAAAGTTTACTTAATAAATCATAAGGTTACATAATGCAGTTCAAAAGTGTCTGACACTTGTGATGGAAGATATGAACAGGCCATGATTGACATCTGTTTTGCTTCTTGTGTTTGTTGTGGGAGAACAGATTGAGTGGTCACTGGTGGTGGCAATTGTTTGATCTGATCACCTTGAGGCTTGATGAATGTATATTCAGGTAAAAGGAAATTGCTCCCAGATTGGTCGCCATGAGGAAGCAATGACACCTGAATACTTGCATGTGTTTTTCTGGCAGGCCCTATGTACAAGGTCTGGAAATTCCCTTATATGCCATGGGATGGGGGCCCGGCCTGGGTGTCACAATAAAAAACAACCAATCCAACATCCTTCCCATTGTCATATAAAATGATTTTACAAGTTTAAAGTTTAAAGAAGTGGTGGGCAGTTTTTTGATTCTGTTACAACCTTTGAGAATCAAAGTTACAGGTTAAAGCTGGTTCTTTGATTTTTGAGAACAGCTGATCAAGGGTTCAATATACCCAACCCCTTACCCACACCAGTTCTTTCTTTGAGAAAAAGAGAGCAGCCTTACACATTAGGCTTAGTGGAACTTCAAATTTCAAGGGAAAAAATGATAATAAATGAATAACTAAATTATCAGATGTACTCACTCCAAAGAGATGGGAATTTTTTTTTTTTCATATGGAGTATGGAAATGAGCCAGATGACTACATAACAGGTGGTAGTACCATTAAAGCTTAGGGTGTAAAAGGTTTGCTCAAACCTGTAGTATATCTTGCCGCAGCTTGCCTCTTGGCTGGTACAATGTATATCTAAGGTGGCCGACCACAACCCATATGAACTATTGGACTAAACTTCAAAGTAAGCTGAACATGCTTTTGGGATGGGTGATCTTCCAACAGTCCAACAAAGACTTATAGACCTCACATCTTAAAGTGCCCAACTGAACCAACAGCAACCACCAGTGCATACATGCATTGGAAGCTTGTTGTGACCAAGTCCTTGATGAACCATGGAATTGATCGTTTTCACCTTAGTAACCAAATAGATTCTGTAGGTAGGTATGTAGCCAAGACAATAGGTGGTTACTAGGTAAGTAGGCGCAATTAGTTGGTTAGAAAGTAGGTAAGGGCTATTGGGTTCTTAGTGGTTACAACTTCCAGGGTTAAAACAGCAAGTGTTGTTATTTGGAAAGTGGATTTGGATAGTTTCTACCCAATATTAGTGCAAACAATTTTTATTCATAATATTAATCTAAGTTCTTTTTGGGGAGTTCTAAAGGATTAATGTATTTCATTAATCATTCAAAGGGTATATCATTACTTGGGCTTTGCATTATTATGCATTATGAGTGATAATGAAATGATGAAAAGAATGATGTGATTTTGTGAAAATTAAGCTCCACAAATATTGAATGACATTTCATGCAACTTGAATTTGAATTCAAATTTAATTGAGTTTAAATTCAATAAAATTTTAATTATCAAAATGCACATGTTAATTTTTTAATTTTTTTAATATTCACATAGATGGGTTGGTGAAAGGACTAAAACACTTAAGCTTGAAATTTCATAGAGAATGTTTCTATAATTGTCAAATTGAGAGCCATATTATTGGACCCTAAACATGTTTCACCGTTACTAACTTTGATTATCATCATCATTAGAATTTAAATAAAGCCTTTAAAATATATCAATTTACCCATATCCATGGACATTTATACCTTAATATTATCTTTTTTATTTTCATTGATTTTTGTGATGAACAAGAAATGAAAAATAAGGTTTTTTAGTTGTATCTTAGCTACAAAATTAAAATTCATCACATGACTATATTTTGGGAATAAAAAATGGATTGGATTGAAAAATAAAAATAAAAATGTTGACATTGGTTGTTCATTACCATTAAAGTTTTGAGGCCCCTATGTATGATTATTTCACAAGGAAGTTGCAAAATATGTTGTATTATCATATATCTTAATTGAGGTATCCCATGATCATCAACCATATACTATTACAAAGAAAATTGTATACCCACCTCCTATTTCCAAGGTTGCAACAACCCCCAAGTATTTTTAGGTCCATTTCACTACAATATATTTTGTTGTCAAATGAATCCATGCTTGCATTATCCAACCATGATTACATTTCCAACTTTTGATATCAAAGTAAATGTCATATAATCATCATTATATGTAAACAAGATTGCATCACTAAAATTGAAAATGTATCCCACTTGAAATCCCCATACACAATTTCCCATTTGTCTTTGCAACTTGTGCCATTCTTTGGCAAAGATGAGTGTCCACTTGAATTTACCACATGCAATCTTCCTCCATTTGGATGTGGCAAACTCAAATTGGTTTATGCAAGTCTACCATATCTAAACCTATGCTGAATCCTTCCCTCTTTGCTTATATGAAATTAATGATCTCATTGCATTCCCAATTTGGTTGATGTAGTCACTTTATTTGAATGTTGGAAGATAACTTTAATGTAGTTCCTTGCCTTGTCTTTTATCTTCCCTTTTTGGATTCAAAAATCTCCCTTCTATGTGTTTCATGATTTTACAAAATTGGAAGAAATAGGATGTTTTGAGCATCTACCATTCCAATTTTGTAACAATTGATAACTAAAGATTTGTGCATGAGGTATGTAAATGAGAGGTTTGCACAAGATTAGAACTAATATGCTTGTGCACTTTCTAGTTGTGCAAATTCACATTTTAAATTATTGGTGTCATCTCCAAATAAGTTCATCCCCATAACAAAAGAATTGATGTGTAAAAAGGTGTGTGCAAACATGTGGTGTAACACATGAACTTTGCTAGTTCAGTGAAACAAGGTGGAACACAATGAAGCTGCAATGAAGCGTAATGAAATTCACATAAGCAAGGGGGCAGATATTAGGGAAGGGTTGATAACCATGCAAGTATTCAAGTTGAATATCAAGCCTAAACTCAAGTGTTCATCACTTTATGTGAGAACCATCACCCTTTGAGATTCAATGACCCTACAATCATGATAACTACCTCACAAATCACCTCCCCCCTCCCCTCAAAACCCTAATATTTGGGGGGTTAGAAAAGGTCAGGTTAGGTCTGATTCTCAAGCCTAAAGGGTAGTAGAGGCTAGTACTAGGTTGTAGGCTCCTTCAAAAGAGAATTGGAACAATATACCACACTCTCATATGTAAAATTGGCATAGAAACTTTTTTATTTGTATTATAAATGGTTGGTCCATGTCATCTATACTACAAATAAAATAATTTCCACCACCCCTTCTAGCATGAAAGTGTGGTCTAATGGTTAAGATTCACTTGCTCCCTTTGGAGGGTGGGTTGATATGTCAACCAGTGTGGCTTGTGAGAACTGGCCTAACTAAATACTATTGGTTCATATTTTGGGTAAATATAAAAATCAGAACAAGTATAATAATTGTAAAAATACTTTTTTTTTAAGAACCAGGTTAGCTCTCCTAACACCTTGTAAGAACCAACCCCAAGAGTTCTCTGAAAAATGTGAGAATCACCCAACACTAGAACAATCTGGCTCTTGGATGGCAAAATTTGAAACAAAACTTACCATGCACCTTACGAGGACATTTTCTATGTTCCAAGTTTAATGCTATAGTTTTGCTGAAATTCTGAAACAATTGATTCTTCATTACCACTGGGTGAGATATAACACTACCCACTAACAGCCTTTTAATTATGCATGCCATGTCAAATGCCACACTGGATTTTCTGTTAGTCTTAACAGTAGGTGTGAAAGTGTAATAATTTTTCTAACTTAACATAGACTTAGCATTTGTTAACCTCCAGGTGTGGATGAACCATTACCCACTTACATAGATCACCTAGATAGTGAGGCGAAAAAGTTGGAAGAGTTAACCCAGATAGGTTACCACAATAACTCTGTTGTGGTTCATCCACAACTGAGTCACTAGAGGTTTTCAATGGATGGTGTACTGGTGGGTGCTGGGTCACATAACTTGTCATATTCAGGCACAAGCCTGTTTGTGCAACGAGCATTGATTCGATATGCCAAAAAGGCTGACTAGGGACACATTTCAAAGCAATTGGCCAGAGTGAACCAACAGCCACCAGCACACCATGAGAGGTGGATGGACATGGAACACATTTCCATTGGGTTTTGGTTCACTAGTTGACCATGGCGGTTCGCAATTTGTGTTTATACTACCTTCGTGCTAACAACCCACAAGCCCTTACCAACTTATTAACAATCTATGTGCATCCACTTACCTAGTGAACACTTATTAACCATGCTCAAAAAGACATGATGTGGTCGATGGCCATCTCAGAAGCATTCCAGATGCATAATCACTTGAATTTTACATCAAGAAACACAGAAGACCAAAAATGCAACTTCATCAATTAAAGATCAATCTGATGAGAACAAATTGGATGCAATTAACCTGCATCAAGAAATTTAGCAACTTGTTTAAGGACTTAGCTAGATCCTACCATGTTTTGAAATTTAACAATTCTAACAATAACCGAGCAAAACTGTTTTGATCAAAGTTTAATCCCTAGTTTGAATAAGTTTATTGCAGCCCTAATCCCATTCTGAACATTGTTTCTGCTGATCTCCCCTTCGTGGTATTGAGCATCCCTGCCCAAATATAGTGTATGCAAATACAATATATTGTGGATGAAGTATTGTAGTCTAATGGTGTGTAAGCCCTAATCCCATTCTGATAATTGTTTCTGCTGGTCTCCCCTTCGTGGGAATGAGCATCCCCACCCACATAATGTGCATGCAAATACACTATATTGTGGATGAAGTATTGTAGTCTAATGGTGTGAAACTCAATTTGGGCCTGTAAATATGCTCATGATACAGCACATTCCGAAAGGACCAGTACAAGGAAATGATTGGCACAGGTGATGGCATTTTAATAGCTTCTTACTTTTTACTGTTCAGAATTTCATGTTTAGTGGAGATAGGGGGCATAACTAACACGCTATGTTGGATGTGGTATAAGCTCATACTGACCCAAATAGTGGGCATGGGTGGGGATGCTCTACATGTAACGAGTGAACACATTCTGAATGCTACATGTGGATCTCCTCCAGGCAGAAATTCCTCTTTATTTCTTTACTGGTGCTTGACTTATTAGATGTTTATCTAAACATTGAAAAAACTCCCTACTCTTCAAAGATTCGAAGATGTGAGATTGCATTAAAGAATCTCCATCCACACCCCCTGTTTGGGCCTCTACAAATGTTTACTACATCCAACACAGAACATTAATTATTTCCCCATCCTCACCCATAAAAAAATTGTACAATATAAAGTGTGAGACTATCTAAATGTCACCAACTAGGCGAATCAATATGATTGTCCAATCTAAAGCAGTCATTTTCTTTTATTGGCCCTTTTTAAGTCACAATATCGTGTTAAGATTCACAGGTTCAAACTCAGTTTCATACTACCTATTTTAAAAATTTACCCAATCCAACGTACTCTGTACAGACCATTTTACTGTTGCTATTGGAGTGCCCAACATTGTTGCTGTATTCGCACACAGTTGTCCAACACAGACGGTCCCCATTGGTTGAGTAAATTACAGACCTGAGTGGTGGCATTCCGCTATTTAGTGACTAAGGGTCTGATACTGGTACAAGCCTTCACCAAAATCAAATAGCAAAACAATAGCCACAATTGTAGTTTTCTACAATTTCATAGTCTTATGCATTTCTTACAAATGCATTCTTTCATATCTGGCCCCGAGTGTTTCCAATCGCCTTTCTCTTGGAATGCATGACTTCTTATCAAGAGTCGTAAGAAGAAAAACATGGGCACTCCAGTGGTACAAGAGGGATACAAGGGGATAATGCCATCAGAACTGGAGGCCCAACATGCAATAAACTTTTCACATGACAATATTATGAACGTACACCAAGTCTAAGACTTCATGATTAGTTAAACACCACCACCTCTTGGTTTCAATCCACCTGGACCTTGACAAAGATAACCTGGCAGCTGAGGAATGCATAAGAAGTTTGTGTTTGTAGTCTACAGACTCTGCTGAATTATGCAATATCTACAATACAGAAACATATGCATCCCTTGACCTTTCCCCACTGACTGCTGTTCAAATTTCATGTGCAGAGAACTGGCTCCCCAACAGCATAATCTGAAGTCCAATGCCAACTGCTGATGGTGACCTGAAAAATCTTTACCATAAAGCTTGCTTCCAGAATGAAGTGTTGTTGTGCCTCTTTTCTCATCTATACCCAACATATATAGTGAAGAACTTAAGTTGGCGCCCATGGAAACACACCAATTGGGTTTGGAATTCCAATCTCCATATCATCAAACTGCTGAATGATGCTGGAAATAAAACCAGTTCCAAGTTTTTGATGGGCTGTGAGCTGTGCAATGCCTCGGGCAGCTGCTATCCAGTCAACCTGTGGTTGATCAAATGTGCCTCTGATAGGAATCTGTCAAGAACAAAGTTCTCTTATATATCATCACTTTTAAATTCCTCTCAGCCAATCCCACCTTTAAGCTGCAAAAAATGGGTTTGAGATAGCATTATGGACATTGAGTGTCCCTCAAGCTGATATGTTTGGAAACCCAGTACCTTGAAATTGAAGTCAGAAGGGAGCTTGGAGAGCCCAAGGAGATCCCTTAGTGAGGTTCCTGGGATTGCAAGTGTCATTGTCATGGTTTCCTGGATATGGTCCATAAGCCCCCATGTTGCCACATGTACTTTATCTGCAGCAATGCAGGAAAGCAGTATCAGGTGCAGTAAGTTCATCTGTTCTAACATATCAGATTCATCATGTGCACTGTGAACTTTGTTATCACCCTGTATGTAATATTGCTATAACCAAAACTGCAGATTGAATGCTGCCATACAAACTGTCACATTCTGCAGTGAAGGAATGAACAATGAACCTTAAAACTGTTGATTGCATGCAGACGTAATGTGCTCTAGAAGAAAAAGGAATAGCTGTGCTGAGAATGAAGGTCATGAGTGCACTAAAATGGTGACTTCTCAAGAACAATCTGAGGTAAACTGAAAGAGATACTGAGGAGGAAAAGAAAGTACCTGCAATAAGGAGATCCACTTGAGAACATGAAAGGTGACCATCCACATGAACAGTTGCCTCTATTGCTGATGTCTGCATAGTGAGCTGCTGGTTGTCCTTGTCCAGATCCTGCTTAGGCAGCAGTGCCAGCACCTTGTCTACCAACTGACCTCTTGCCAATGTCTGCCACATGAACGTACATTTATGTCTCAATTTTTGTATATGTGTGTACTTAAAAGTCTAGAGGCAATCTTTGCAATTTGTTGCATTTCTGGTCCTTTTTTTTAAAGGTCTCTCTTCAGTGAAATAGGAATGGCACTCTTCAGTGATCAGAGCATGCTGTGGCCAAGTGAAAAGAAAATTCAAAAACATGGGAATCCTGATTGATGTCAATGGCAAAAAAAGGAATGTACAAGCTCTGCAACCAGATGTGATAGTCTGTTACAGGCTCGAATAAGCAGTATGAATGAACACTGGTAGGGTGCTTCAACACAAACATGAAACAAAAGCGTAAACTCATATCCTCATATCTTCATAAGTATTGAGAACTTCTCCATACTCATGATTTAAGTCAATTTGAATAGAATTCAAAGATGATCCAATAATATGTTTGTAAAGATTTGACATCTCACAGCATATCAGCAAACAGGAACAGGAAAAAGAGAAAACCCAACCCTAAAGAACAGAAGAAACCAAGAAAACCCATAACCCAAAATAAGGACCAGTTTGAACAACAGTGGTATGTTCTGAGACCTTCAACAGCAATTGTATGACCAACTACCATACATGCCCACCAACAACTCCAGCTCCCAGCAGTGTGTGGAGGTTAATTTCATACATTAACCAATGTAGGGAGTTTGTCCCCAGTGTGGCAGGAGCAGGTAAACTCAGCCATGCTGCTGGGTCTCTCAACAGAATTTGAAAGAACCTTGACAGAAACATGTATGGCAGTGACCAACTACCATAGCATCCCCACTACCTTCATCAGCTCCCAGCAGTGGGTGGAGGTCAATGTTCAGAATGTTGATGGCAGAATTGTCCAAATTTCTGAATCCACCTCCAGAATATGTCAACCTCTACCCATTCACATGTTGATGGCAAAGTCTGAAATAGTGGAAAAAACACAAGGCATACAAATCTTACTCATGCACAGCATATTCTGGCTGAGAAAGCTTGTCAAAAATATTAACATATAGGGCTTTGGACTTCTAGTTTATTGCTAAATCCAATGCATTGCATGAGAAGCCATTAAAAGTACAAGTTAAGCTCATAAAATGAAATAAGTCATGTGGATTGCCTTACAATTGAAATACAATGCAAGGAGACAATTTCACACAAAGAATGTAATCAAATTCATCCTACATCATTCCGTAGACCAAGAGGGAGTACAAAGTACCACTTTAATGGGCTCAATATGAATAAAGTAATTTTCAGCCGGCCAAGCCATCTCAGCAGGTGTTACAGCTATTGTGACATCAGGCAAGTCACTGTGCTTGTTTGCAAGCCCCACAATCTCACCAAGTAGAGGATTTATGCGTGCCAAATAGAACTTTCCTACTGCTGGTGACAAATTCATCTGCAATTCAAATCTAAAGTTGGTCATTTAAGGAGATGCTCTGGAGTATTCATTAAATGAAATATTCCACCAAAAAGCCTGCATGTTGATTGCCCAAATTGCCTGTACAATGCACCAAAGATCTGAATTGCAAAAGAGACAAGGCTAAAGCTTTTACCTCAGCTTTCATTGGCTGAAGAAGCTCCAACCTTTGCTTGCTCTGATCAAAAAACCCTGTCAAATCAACCCTACCACATTCTGACCACAAGGAAGCACACATTGGTAAAGTCCCCCTATGGCTATGCAGAGCTTCTTGCAGCTGAATGCTCTTTGCAGTAGCAAACATACCAAGTGCCACATCACAGTTCACCACATCACCCACAACAGCTGCAACATCACCAGGCACAGTAAGCTTTCCATTCACAACTTTCAGGGAACCCAAGGGCACCTGTGCTGTGGCACTCCATGCCACCTCAGCTGATGGCATAGCTCTGAAATTCTTCTTTACATATGGGTTGGTTTCTTGAAGCTTCTGAATTGAGAAGAGAGCAAGAGCCAGGTAAGATTGACCAGTCTCTGGATCCTTCTGTAAATTGATTGTTGGTGAAGTAATGATGGAGTCCCCTGATTCACAACCCAACTATAGACTCCTCAAATGGCTATCCACATGTACTTCTTTGACATCTGAAACCATAATCTACACCTCCATAATCGGGTAAGCAGAAATTCAACATCCGGGAAGGTTTAATTACACTTTGCAATTCAAATCTAAAGTTGAAAATTTGCTGCAATGAGAGGAAATGAACATGGAGAGACATAACCTAGTAGGAAACTATAGAGTACAAGTCTCTTAAGGGGTTCAACAGCCTGGAAGGTTTGATTACATTTTGCAATTTGAATCTAAATTTGCTGCAATGAGAGGAAATGAACATGTAGAGACATAACCTAGTAGGAAACTATTGAGTACAAGTCTCTGAAGGGATTCAACAGCCTGGAAGGTTTAATTACATTCTGCGGAATTATAGGAAAGTTACATCCTCACCACACGCACACAGATGTTGAGTGATCATTACTTGGCAACACAAAGTTACACCCACAAATTCAATGGACAAGAATGGAGAAAAGGGGATCCAGTGTTTAGATGATGACAGCACCAAAAGCACAAGACTGACAAATGAAAGTTCGTTACCAAGGCCACTTCTGCCAGCAATAAGAGACCAAAGAGGAGATTGGGTCTCCAGTTCGACTATTGATAAGACAGTTTTGCCTTCCACACCTGTCAATGTGATTTGTTTCAAGCAGGCTGGCATTGTCCATCCAAGGGATGCAGATCCCACTGAGATTGTGCCTGCAGGTCAACCATATCATAAAGTGAGCCTCAAATATTGTCAATGTTTGCTTTACTGACTTGGTGGAAAAGATCATCTCTCATCAGAATCACAAAAGCTGTCAATCCTGTTGGAAGGACATCCAAATGCATCCCTTTCCAGTGTCATGACTAACCAGGTATCATCAATTTTGCAACAGGGAAACGACCCAAACTCACCAGGAATGGAAGAGCTACCTGGAATCACAACATTCATCAAATAGAGGACTGCATTGAGTCCAACTGGCAATGAAATGAAGGATGGCCCTCCAACAAGTACCAATGTTGAGATTGACAGAGCAGCAAGGGCCAACTTTAGAATCCTCCGCAAGAATCTCCATGCTGATTTCAACCTGCCTTTGGGTTTACTGCCTTTCTCTGACCCAAGCTCATCCCGAATTCTTTCCCCCTTAGGTCTTTCTGCATAAGGTCGGGCGGCAAAGGGAAAAATCTCAGGCCATGTACTCCTTTGTGACTTTTGACGGACAAACACTGAGCCATAGTGGTTGCCATAACAATAAAAACTCTGTTCCAAAGATTTCAAACAGGCTTCACTACTTTGTGTCAAACTGGTAGAGAGACAAAGTACCAGCAGACATTAAGACATTGTGATTAGGCTCCATGTTCTTGTTGCACAAAATTGGGTTGATTCCGTCTTTTGCTAGTTTGAGATGAAGAGCAAGGAAAGAGCTAAAAGAAGGTAACAGCTTCACATTTTCCTTCCCATCCCCTTACCAGAAGAATCTCAAGAATTAAGGGTTCATACTGCAAATGCCAAAGATAGAAGGGCATAGTTGCAAAACAAGCTTAGAGAATCCACCATACTACCTGCTTAAAGAATGGATGAAGCTGTAGTGTAGCCTGGAAGACAATTGGCTTGGTTGAGAGTTCAAGCTGATCCCACCTTTGTAATTGTGACATCCTGCAAAATTCACACAAATGAAACAAAACTAAACTCCTGTATCTTCATATTATGCCTCAATACTATGGCATCATTGAGTCAGAAACATCTTATCAAGGCTGCTGACATATAACATTTCCCTCAGATTTCTTTAAAGAAACTTCTCTATACAAAATCATTTTCTTCAATGCCATGCTCATTATCATCTCCCAGCAGGACAACAAACTCTGAATTGCACATCCTTAGATTAATTTTGCTTGAAATCAGCATCAAGGCATCACAAGGTTCAGAGCTACAGAAAACCCTAATCTCTTACAATTTGGGGCAAAACATACATTTTCACAAACACTGGTGAAGACCTACCTAACACACCATAAAGCAAAACTACATAATCCTGACCAACAACAACAACAACATAAAAAATAGAACAAGCCACAGAAAAAACAAGTTGCAAACCCTAATGCACGACCAAGTTGCAAACTTCTTTCACCTGGAGAAGGAGAAGCGCTGCATGTGCATGGACCAAGGATGTTGCTGCCGAACATAGTGCATCATTCCCTGCTGCCATGATGATCTCCCTATCACCATCATGGTGGCCATGGCCATAGCCCCCAAAATTGAGAGCTCCAGAGAAACCAAAGAGACATCAACAATCACATATGTGTGTATGTCTCTCTCTCTGTCTCTCTCTGTCTCTCTCTCTCTCAACTGCAATCGAGGTACGGGTCCTGGTATCAAAGAATCGACCAGACTAGTATGACCTGAGGCAATACAAGCCTTGTACCTACCTAGTAAGGACTTGATACCAGTTTAATACCAAGGCTATACCAGTCTCAATACCAAGTGTATACCCACCCAATATTGGTTAGTTCTTTATTATATGGGATTTCGTAAGAGCAATCATCGGCAAAACAACGTATTCTCACTCACATTTTCCTCCTCAGAAACATAGAATATGCCTATGTTCTCCATCACTTTAATCTGCACAAGCCTTTCCATAAGTCTATCTATCTTGTGTTGAATAATCAACCTCCCACAACTTCCATCACAATAATAAGCCGACATAAAGAGAATTGGAATGAGTGTGCTTTTCAACATCAATGGCTTGATAATCTACTTCATAGTTAGTAGATTGGAATCTCACATTGAGCTATGAATGGAATGAAACTCCTTATTTGTCTCTTCCTTGACTTCAAGATAAGAAATGGATCCTTCCAAATTGGAATTGATTCTATTTCCTCTATTCTCTCCATGATGAACAAGTTATGGAATGTAACTCTACCCAAAGTAGTTACACCACCTCTATTACTCGTTAATGCATAGGTGTGTGTGTATTTGACATATTACAAAATTACAATTAGAAACTACATTTCCATAACCTCTTTATATACGACATTCCGCATGTATCCATTGGGACCCTACCCGTTGAAAATCTTGATGTTTGCACTACTTGTGACCCATGAAATAGCAACATATAGCTGACCATGGGAATAGACTGGAGACGGCAAATATACCCCAATGTTGTTCAATGTCTAACCTTGACTCTCGTTGATTGTGATCGCAAATGCCATTCGAACAGGAAATTGACGACAACACTAAACAAATGGCCTATCAATCCTGGAGGGGGACATGATGATGCAGGGTATGAACACATGTTTGCCGACATTGTTCCTTGTGATGATCTCCGCTTCAATGACACGCTGACCCAATCTCTTGATAATCAACCTCGTACCATTACACAATCCTATTGATTGATTGAGATTGTGCAACAAAAAGATTGGCACGCCCACTTTGAGTTCCAGCTTATGATTTGCGATACCGCCGAATTACAAAGTGTTTAGAAATTCCACCGAATACAATGAATCCATTGAAACTCCTGCGACAGCACTTGCACCTTCTTCTGTTGGTGTGGCAACCCTAACTTTGGGCTCGCGACCAAGGCGAAGGGGTTGCAAGGTTGTGGGCCAAGAGGAAGGAAACCCGGGAGTCAAGACAAAGGCATTACAAGGGTGCAGGCCAAGAGAAAGCCGGGGAGTCACATCACATACTCCTGGGAGTGTTAGAAAGTGTGAGGGAGTGAACCCTCACACTCCCAAGGCAACTCCCACTTTGGGAGATG
>Ga0116227_10003617_pt1 | contig 34260 bp, 17 predicted proteins | sample S1TSphgellanicum_FD_89693 | JGI IMG/M metagenome (GOLD analysis project Ga0116227, IMG submission 89693) | Host-associated microbial communities from peat moss isolated from Minnesota, USA - S1T2_Fb - Sphagnum magellanicum MG | ecosystem: Host-associated > Plants > Peat moss > Unclassified... | reverse complement strand
CTTTTACTACTTTGCGAACTAATGCACATCGCAACTTGCGATACGTCCAACACCGGAAACTTTTGTAAAAATTTGTGATGAGGTTTGCGATACATATTCAAACACAAAATGCGATGCTCCGAATAACGCAAGATTGCGATTTTTTGTGAGTCTCAAAGTGTTTTGCGATACTTTGTGTATTTTAAAATTTGCGATGTTGTGAGTATGATTAAGAGGTGCGAACTGTGGAATATCGCTAACGTGCACGAAGACTGAGAGGGTCGCAAAGTTTTGGTTGTGGTATATGTCGCAAAAGTGCTGCGATGATTTAAGGTACATTATTAATTAGCGATGGTTGGTGAACCACAAGTTGCGATGCGTGTCACATCGCAAATATGGCAGGTTGTTTTTGCTTCGCAAACCCTTCCGGTTTTTTGTTTTTCCCTTCGCAAAAAGGCATAATATGTAGTAATGCAAAAACATGAAGAAGGTCAACAATCAATGAGTAATAACAATGGAACAACAAGAACATTATGAGGGTCACCAATTGAAGAATAGTAGCAATGGAATAATAATAACATCATGGGGGTCACTAGGTGGGGAACAACAAGAGGTTTGAACCAAGGAGAGTTAAATTCCCTCGAAGACCAAAAAGAGCAACAACTAAAGAACATCGACATTCAAACCATGAGAGGATGTGTGCAAGAGTAACAATTTGTTATTATTGAAGAACACAAGTTAAAGAGTAGTAGGAAAGGAGCTTGTTGAACTCTAAGAATACCATGATTGATCAATAACAAGACACCTTGATGAGCACCATCACTTGCACACCCAAACAACTTGGAGTTAGTTGAATTTTCAAAAGAATTGGGAAGATGCACCTAGTTGTACCTTCATGAAAACATGTATTGAACACGCTTTAAGAACACCAAAGAATGGTCCTTGAGTAAACGTCCTAATAATTTCACGAGAGAGAATCTAAGCAAGAAGAAAATTAATCTAATTGGAAGTTCAATCCTTGGCAAATAACAAGTGGGGACATGAGAAGGAATGGGGGGAGGGGGTTTTAAGTTCTAGAATGACATCGCATGAAAGTACTTTTGAAAGTTAGGGTTTAACAAACCTTTAAGATTTGATCACTAAAGAAAATTTTTCCTTTTTAAGGATTTTCATCTCAACCATTGAATAAATTTCTCCAATTCTTCCAAGGATAATGATTAGTTTGAGCTTGAAATTGTTTGGTGATTTGTGACGTGTGTCGACTTTTATGTGCATTGATAGGATGTACATTGTTTGAAGATAAATTGGAAAAAAATGTTTAGTGTTTTAAAAAAAAAAGTAATGAATCAAAAACTTTTTAAAGCCATATTTTTTGCATTTGAAGTCTAAATCAAACGATCTAATGGGAGGTAAGTGTGCCCAAAGCTCATCTATAATCCATCTTTGGACCCAAAAGGTAATTACTAACTTTACTTTTGGTGTTGGTAATATTAATGATTAATAAAAGCACTTGAAATGTGAATCAACCATTAAAAATTTAACTATGCTTTTCAATATGTTTTGGAAGAACTTGTTATCACTTAATGGAATGATGGCTTGCCTTACCAAGTTTGTCACATTCCTAGGCCCACATCAACTTGCCTTTTTAAGCTCATTCCATAGTACATTATTTGTTTAATTTCATGTTTTTTTTACTAAAATTAGATTTTAGTTTATAGATTCAAAGTTGTTTTGGTAATTCAATGATTAAGTAGATTAATAAAATGGTTTTTTTTGGCAACTTTGGTTTTTAAGTGAATAAATAAATTTTTGGTTGTATGTTTATGAAGTCAACAAGTTTTGAGTAACAAATTATAATGATGATGATCATTTATCGATATTAGTTTAAGTAAGACATTTTAAAGTTCCATAAGTCATTTTTTGGATAGTTCCAAATTGGAATCTAATTACTTGATTTTCAAGTTAAAATAAATGGAAAGGTGTATTTTTGGATTTGGGTAAAAACATAATCAAAAGAGCCACCCAAGTGAGTGGACATTCCTTAAAATTGCATTTTTGTATGTTTGAAAGATCACAAGTGAAATATATTAGTTTCGATTACCATATTTTTTTGGAATATTTCCATTAATTGCAAAGTTTACATGTTCAAAATTTGACACAAATAAAAATAAAATTACATGTTCAAAGCACTCAAACTTTAAAAGTGAACAATCCTTGTTTTTTTCAAATGTTTTTTTTCCCTATCAAATGTGCATCATTCCTTATGAAAATTGGAGAGGATTTTAATATTGATGATTAGAAGGGCAAAAGGACTTGAATTTATGAATTTTTTTTTATGACCCATTTGAACACATTTGGATCAAAAGTGTTTTTGACCTTGAAAATTATGAATTTTAAAAATGTGCTTTCATCAAAAGTTGTTCATATTTATGTGATAGAAGGCATGAATGCATAATATAGATGATGTAAAATCAATTTATAGTCAAAATGTATTTATATTTTAAATGCAGTGTTAAATGAAGTGCTTGAAATATAAAATTTGAAGTTATAAACCAACACAAAAACAACACGTTTCATGTGCAATCCTTGGAAAAGGACTTTTAGTTTGGCACTCTTATTTCTTGTAATCGTGTTTTCACCCATCTAAGTTTTTTTCTTTTTGGGTTTATATACTTTTTCAACACCATAATCACAAATATATTTTCAGTACATTATACACCAATTTGCATCTCATTTCTCTTCAATTGAATTCAAATTCTATTCAATTTATTTAAAATAAATTCAAAATTTGAAATTCAATGCAATTCAAGTTGCATTAATGTCATTCAATATTTTCATTTGAATGGAACTTAATTTTTACAAAATCAATTGATTTTGAGTAGTATTTTGTATTGGTGTTTTTAAAGATGTCAATGATATGACTCCCCAAAGAATGGTGTGTTGGATGCAAGCAATTAGCAAAATGAATCTATAAAATAAATGTATGTTTGTTTATTTGGGTGTCCCTTTCATACCCATCTATTTGGAGTATTGTCGATATAAGAAAAGTGGACACAAAATCTTAACATTTTTCTCAATTTCTTGACACAAACATTCCATGAATAAAAAAAATCTTGAATGTAAATTGACGAGAAATTTTTTAGCTTCAAAAAATGAAGATTTATAATTTGAAGGGTTTATGGTCTATAATTTGATGCAATAAACTTCATGAAAGAAGAAAAGAGAGGAATATGTAAATGTTTCTTTCTCATTAGAAAGTTGAAACATATTGTGATGAAAATATTTTTGATATTTATCAGAAGGATTGATCAATTACTTTTAAAGGGAAATAAAATAGATTGGTAAGAAAAGAAGGTTAGTTGTGGTTGAGCGAATGCACTAAAATAATTGGTAGGACATTTTTTTCCTTCTTGCTTATTGTTTTGGAACTAACATTTGATTTCATGGCAAGGTTGTGCAAGGTCACATAATTGTAATGTTGGTTTTTTTGGGTTGTTTCATGGTTTGTAAACAATGGTTTGCATACTAGATAACATTCATGAAGGTGGCAAAACAATTGTGATTATGGTTTTTGTGATTTGTTTTTGGTAGTTGATAATACCATGATTGGTGAATGTTGTAGCCTTTGATAGGGAATTACATGTTTAGACTATTGTCATCAACACATGAAAAGAGGTTTTGGCTAGGTCACGAAATTTTATTGACTAAATGTTTTTTCATGTTGTTTATATGTATGTTAAGCAATTACAACAATTCTTCAAGGGATTATGGCATTATTGCATTTTGAAAACATTGTGGTAACCATTTAGGTTATCTTGGACTTCACAAACACCACATGTATGTTGTCTTTTAAAGTGCTTTCAAACACATAACTCTTTTCTTCTTAAATTTGGGGTTGTAGTGAGGATTTGTAAAAGGTTGTAGATTTATTTGCAATTTGACCATGACACACATAGACCTTATTCATACATCACCGATGGATTGTGGGGATCGATGTTAAGGTTGTGATTTTCACAAAATTTCAATTTTTGGATAGGGTTATTTTTACATTCATTTTTTCAAAAAACATGATTAATGTTAGTGTTTTAATGCTTTGTAAAAGCTCAAGTGTTAAATATGATATTGGGTAGTTGATGATATTGGGTTGTCCATTTTCCTAGGGTTCATAAGACTAATAATGCAAGTTCTTTTGGAGGGTCAAAATTATCTGCATATATGCTACTAAAATGCATTAGGGAGGGAACTTCTTTTCTTGTAGAGAGGATTGTAATGTTCATGCCATTGGTAGCCTTAACGATGTGCAACATTTATAATTTCGTTGTTGCAAGCTTTTATGCAATACTCAAATGAACCTAGAGTGTTCAAACTTTTGATGTAAGTTGCAACGTGCTAATAGGATATTTGCAAGAGTCAATTTTGCTTCGAAGATAATATGGAGCAATGATTTTTCTTTCTTTCTCCTACAAAGCTATAGTTCTATACTTGAAAGTCAAAGTTTTGAAAAAAAAAGATGTTGCAACTTATTGAAAACCTCCATCTGTGAAACCTCTTTCTTTCAAGCTTTGTGTTGGTGTTGATGTTTTTGTAAGTACCCAAAACTGAAAAAAACTATTTTGGATATGAGTAAATGTCCTTTGGTAAAAAGAAAAACACAATCACATTTCGAGTTTTTGTAAATTCTAATACGTGTACAAAAACTTGAACATTGGTTGTTAAGAACTCTTGACCTTTTCTCTTTGTTCTTGCATTGCTAGACGTGACTTCTCAAATCAACCAAAACTTGTGACATTCTCAGCAGCATCTTGTGTTAGTTCAGGACGAGGAACTCATATAAATAATCTCTCTCATGTATGTCTGAGCAGCGTATATAATCAACCTAGTGTAACTGAGGCCGGCGATCGAGCGAGTTCAATAGACTTACCATATGGTTCCCACGAAGATGGTATTCCCGCATTCCTACACAAACAAAATCGCCGAAAAAATATCTTAGTAAAACAGTACTAGTACTGTGATGCGTTTCCCATGTCCTGCAGGCCTACTGAAGCAGATAGACTGAAAAAATTTCAGCTTCTTCGCAAACCTCTGATGATCTAAGCTCAAAGATGGACCCCTAGACGAGGCTTGTAGCTAGATTGAGCAGTAGCTGTATACGAGATCAGTACCTGATCCAGCAGCTGTCGGTGTAGCCAGCGCACGAGCTGTGCAAAGCCAGGTGCAGATCATACAGGAGCAGAGCAAAGTCTGAAGGAAGAGTGTTACAGATCTCGTGGAGCAGACGCGGCCGGAGCTGGCTGCCATAGTTCGCTAGTGAAGCTCGAGATAACTCACACAGTAAACAACAACAACAAACCAACGACAAAAACACCCAAAAAACAACGGCAAAAACACCCAAAAAACAACGGCGGCACAATATGGAAGTAGTGAGTGTATTTTCGTGTGAAGAAAGGAGATGGTGCCCAACACGCCTTTAGTTTCTCTAACTTATCTACTTGCTGATCTAAATTTGTGGGCTTCTAGATCTTTACATTTGTTTGGAGGGGAATAATTAATTAAGTCACATTTTTATCAATCTCTATATCACCTTTTTGACTACAACCTACATAACCCTTTAGGAAACACACAACAAGTTAGGAATATGCATATATTTGGAGAGATGAAGAAAATGAAAGTTGAAAGCAATTTGGGTTGAAAAGACTATGTCTTTGAATTGTGGTTTTAAAAAAAAAACTATCTGGTGTTGGATATGATCCAAAAGTTGTCAAGTAGTGATTTTTAATTCAAATTTTTCAATGCAAAACAAAACACATACATCTTCATTGTTTCACAATTTGAAACAATGATGTTATGCCTCATGTATGTGAGAAAATTTGTTTTTCTATACAACATGGAGTGTGTAGGTAAAAAAGAGGCATTTTTTTTTTTTGGGTGTGTTTTTTATATTCTAAGGTTTTCCCACTCATTGTCATCCTTCAAGAGACATTGTTTCACCATAATTTTATCATATCACACCTATCATATCATAAAGCCAGCACTTGAACATGTGATGGTTGTTCTGTGTTGGTTTCCACTTTGTTGAAAACTCGCTTTTGCCATTTGATACTTGTCTTTGGTATTGTACATCTCCTCTAGGCCATCACAAACAATAACTTTTATGAGTGTAAATCTCCATACTCCCCTAAGGTCAAAGAAAAGCTCCTAATAAATTTTGGCCCTCTCATTGAAAACTTCAAAAATTGTTGTGAGGAATCACATCAATAGTTAAAATAATACAAAAATTACAATTACATTAGCATAATTATAATTTATCATCTCTCATTCTTTAGTAAATGTCCCAATATTAGTCCTTGCACAATAAAAATATAATTAACATATTACCAAGTTAATATAATTAATATTAACTAGATAATATTAACAAATTACCTAGTTTGGAATTGTCTTTGTACCTATTAGCTTGTGAAAATTGCAAGCATCTCAACTAGTAGGCTAAAAGAAATTCAAACTCAATTATATGAAATTCAAAATTAATTTTATGATTTTTTTTTTTTGTGAATTTTGACCTTTTGTGGTCTTATCATTTGGATTGCCTCTCATATTTTCAATTTGTTGTTTTGATCAAACTTTGGATCTCTGAAATTGGATTTGGTTCCATTTGTTGCATATTGTGATTGGGTTTTCATTATTGATTTTAATGACCCAAAATATGAGTGGATGCAAAAGGTTATGGACTAGGTAATTGGCAAGAGCCACAAAGTTGTTGGACATAACCATCCCTTGTGCGAATCAAGATGTCTTCTTTTCATCCATGTAGAAAGTGATTATGAAATTTTCATCCAAGGAGTGAAAGGTTACAGAATTATTGGGTCATTGAGAGAGCCCAGAGTGATACCTTGTACTAAATAGTAGGTAAGGTTATACAAAGACTATACAAAATACATACAGATTGTACTATGTGAAAAACATACATACTATACCATGTACATGAATACTATACCATACGATGACATGCATACGCTATGATGGAAACATGTAGTGCCAGTAGACTGTGCGTACAATAATGAGAGTAAAGTACGTAAGTTAAGGCCATTTTTCTACGCTGAGCGCCAAACCCTAATTAGGCCGCTCTGAAGAAGAGGAAGGGTTTTGACGAAGGGCACGTACAAAACGGAGTTCGATTGCGGAAGAAGAAGAGGAGGAAGAAGAAGCGATTTGCGCAATCAGGAAACAAGCGTGTCACCATGAATGCTCCAGATCGATATGAGCGCTTCGTGGTGCCCGAGGGCATGAAAAAGCAAGTCTCTAGAGCACGCTGCCTTTTGCCTCTCTCAAGAAATTGGTTTTGTGGTCGGATTGACGTGCAGGAGACTCGATCCATTTTTCTAGTTCTAGAAAAAAGTTTATCTTATTCTCAGCTATTTAGAAGTATCCCTGAATGCTGAAGAGGAAGAAGGCGACATCATCGCGATGACGATGACGATGACGATTTTGGTGCTCTGCGTCTGATTTTGATGGCATTATTGGCAGGGTCGCTTACGAGAGAGACATGAAGATTATGAACGCGGCGACCTTCACTGTGCAGCGTGAGGACCATACAGTTGGGAATGTCATTCGCATGTATGAATCTTTCCACCTTCCAATTTTCCCCTGCAATTTTCTCATTCTAGGGCAAAGCCATGCTTCGCAACTTCTTGGGATGCGATTTAGGGTTTAGATTCCGGGGCTCATGTTCAGCTCCGTTGATCAGGGTCTCTTGCTTGTCTTGATAAGGCATATGGTCATGCGTTCATCTAGGTGGCAACATTTTTGGTGGTTGCTGCTTTCACAAAGGGTCTTTTTCTTAATTCAGCAGTTTTCAACTTTTTCATAAAGAGATTGAAAACTACTTTTCTCATGACAGCTTATTGGAGACAGCTTACGTTTGTTGGATGCAATTGCAGGCAGCTTCATCGGGATCCAAGTGTACTCTTTGCTGGTTACAAACTGCCACACCCCCTGCAATACAAAATGGTGGTGAAGGTTAGGTCTTCCTTATCTTTCTTGATGGCAAAAAAACCTGCCCAGCTTCATCATGCCATTGTGTTCTACCATTTGCTAATATTGTCTCTGAACGAGGAATATGACTGATTCTATTCTGGGGCAACATCCACAGATTCAAACAACAAGTCAGTCCTCGCCAATGCAGGCATACAATTTGGCCATCACTGATCTGACCAAAGAGCTTGACCATTTAAAGGCAGCATTTGAGGTATGCCCACTTCATCTTGTGATTTCAAACTACAGAAAAGTCAGTATTGCAGCTCCATCTTTTCCATAAAAGTGGTCAACAAATATCCCTTTTGTCATCAAGGATCAAATTCATGGGGTTGTGGGTGCTAATTTGAAGTCTATAAGCGCTCATCTGTCATGGTGGTGTGACTGCAGCAAGAGATGGCACAAAAGCAGGCAGATTACTACTAGCTGTGAAAGTATGGTGCCACAGAATAAACTGAAAACCCAAAGATTGTAAGGAAATAAATGCGGGCCATTGATGTCTTTCACAGGTTTAGCTCAATTCCTGGCAGGGTCCTGTCCCTGTTTCTTGCAAAAAAACTCCTTCTTGGTTACCAATCACTGGAAACATGAAATTGTGCAAGAGAAGGACTGTACATATTGAAGCTTAAACAGTAGTTTTGAGTTCCATTTTTTGATCATATTGAACTACAGAACATGGCAAGAATATTTAACATGCATGTAAGCCAAATTCTAAGCTTTACTGAAAGGTTGGTGGGGTCCTTGGAAGAACAGTGAAAAACCTTGTGTCATCTAGCAAGCGGAGTTACAAACTCTGAATGATAAGCATACTAAGATGTAAGGACATGGGACAGATCATGTCAGGATAATTTCAATTGCTAGCAGAATGTCTGAGGGTTCAGATCTGCTATTTTGTGAAATGGGTATCAAATTTTTGCTGTTGCAAACAGTAGGCAACAACTACACATTGAGAGTAGTTTTAACAAACAGTATGACCGGCTTGTCTTTTGCAAAGGAGATTCTCAGGATGCATGCATATTGCAATTTGTTTTTGTTTTGCAGATGGAATTGATGTATGTAGGTCATAAAAAGTCTGTAGGGGTTGTTACATCAATTTGTGTTGATAGCCAGTGTGGTTGACAAAATTTGCCTCATTGCTTAAAGAAATGTTTTTGCTAGAAAAGAATTCATGTCTCCTTTGCAACATTTTAAAGATGAATCTCTTGCTTCTTCATATGCATGTTTTTAGGTGGGTGACCCATTGCTGTTCAAGAATTGCAAGCCTGATTATGATCAGACATGATCCAGCAAATTGCATTGCTCAGCATCTAATTCCTCATAGAAGATTTCACAGCCTAATCCTCGGTGGGGAACTCCTAGTTGAACTGGATCCAGTTTGTTTTCAATTTTCTGATGTAGCTTCATTGGATTATCCACAAGAGAAATTAGCCAAATTTGGCTACAGCTAAGAGAGGAAAGTAGAAAATTTTAAGAGTCCTGATATACTTTGGTCACCTGCTGGAACCTATTGTCTAAAATATGGCGATTTCATAATGGTTCTCTCACAACTTCAGAGCATTTTTTTCACAAAAATCATTTGAATACTGGATTCTTTTTGGTAACCAAGTGGCGAAAATTTGGCCAAATAAATAGAAACACTGTAAATTAATTTGGTTAACCTTTCTACAATATTTTGGCCACCTGCTTGAACCTATTGTTTAAATTTGGTGATTTCAGAAATATTTTCTTGCAAATTTGGAGCTCTTTGTCACAAAAATAAATTGAATGAGTAGAACTGGATTTTTTTGGGGTCACCAAGTGGCCCTGAGAAAAAAAAAACGCTGTAAATTAATTTGGTTCACCTTTATACAATATTTTGGCCACCTGCTGGAAACTTATTGTCTAAATATGGCGATTTCAGAATTTTTTTCTGTCAACTTGGGAGCATTTTTTGTCACATAAATCACTTGAATGAGTAGCACTGGAATTTTTTTGGGGTCACCGAGTGGCGAAAATTTAGCCAAAAAAAGAGAAAAGAAAAGAAACGCTGTTAAAATTAATTTGAATCACCTTTCTACACCAAAGGAGGAGCTAGGGGAAGGTCGACGTAGTAACAAAAAGGCTCTGGTTCCTCAGCAGCTTGTGACTCTTTACAGTGTGCAATTGCGCCTTGGATTGCACACTCGAGCTCAGACACGGAGTTGCTACAAAGTTGGACTACTGGCGTGCCGCGGGTACTGGCGCGCATAACTGTCGATCGTCGTCTAGAAGTGACGACTCCCGGCGCCGTTGCCGTTGCTTGAGCTAATCTGCAGTTACATGAGAAAGACGGGAAGCTTCGGTTGCTGCTAGAGACCGCCCGCGGCGGTGGCGGTAGTCGTCGTTTATGATGGGAAGCTTCCGGCCTAATATTGCAGCTCTTGGTGTCTGCAACAGCTTTGCAAACCGCGCCGGGTTGATATTCTCTGCTTGATTCTTGATCAGCAGCTGAATTGAGCTTCTTCGAGCTGGGTTTCAGAATCTTCACGTATTTGTGAATGTACTCCCGTGCCTTTGCTAAGCCAGCAGCACTTTGGTCCTTGTGTCTCATGTGATCGATACCACTGGTCATGATACTTGCGGCCACCACGTCTATATCTGATCCGGCAGAGTATGCTATCTCGCCGCTGCAATCGCTGAAGTAAGTCTTCTCCGAGAGAACTGGACAGTGAACGACGTCGGTATTGTTTTTGGGATTGCATACTATGTAGCTGCGGCTATCATCTAGAACAGCTTGACTGAGATCTGCAGCAGGCTTCTGCCGTTGTTGCTGCTGACCATTTTTTCGGGCTTCCGTCACTACTAGTGGGGTCGACTTGAACACCGACTTCTTCTGCGCTCCGAACAAGCTGAGCTTCCACTTGAACGGAGGTTTCAGCCATGTGGAGATGTTGCAGGAACGAGCTGCCTCTGAGTACTGTGAGCTGCTATGTGTACTGAAAACCTCTCCTCGTAGGTTGTGTGCTTTCGTGTCTGATCTGCTGGCCGATTTAGTTCGAAACTCCAGCTTGCCGCTCATGCCGAAGTAGGAATCCTGTGAGCTGCCGGCGCTGGAATCCCGTGAACTGCTGCTGTCTCTACTCGACTCGTCTCTGTCCGTCGACGACGAATCCCTCCGATCTCTCGGGTCCCACCAGCTGTTGTTGCAGCTTCGGGAGACGTTTGAACTTCGAGAATCGTTTGAATTCGAGAAGTTGGCGACCGCGACGTTTGTGCCGTTCGCGCAGAACGCAAATGCCTTTGGCCGGGGCGGACGTAGTACGTCTGCAGGCTGATCGGGTAGCTCGACTCGTGGAGGCCGTATAAATACTTGCGACGGATCACATGATACCAGCTGTGTCCGGTTAGTCTCCTGCTCCATTGCAGCAGAGGAGGACGAGAGGTCCCGCACCATTTGCAGACGAGGGGGAAGATGGAGGGGAAGAAGCTGCCCTTTGAAGAACAGCTCATCTGCAGGAGAGGTGGCAGCTGACGCGGGACCTGTGCGCGTGATTAAGGAAGAAGACATGGAGTTGAACGCAAACTCTTGTGCATATGAGGTGGAAAAAGATCGATCCACCTGCCGCAGCTCCGTTGTCAGCGCCCCCCCACCAACTGACAAGGCGCCGTTGTCTTTACCGAACAGCTTTCGCCCCTGCAATGGTCCAGCCTCAGCATGATCTCCCGACGACCAAAAGAAGGACTCGGCGGCAATCTCCCACTCATCGACACATGACTCGATCACGTCCACATGACCTTCAGGTCTACGCGATTTGATCCCTGTCAGATCTCGACAACTCCAATTGTCGTCTTCCATCGATTTCGCGGATACAGGACTCTACGTCGGTAAGCTAATTTCTGTCTGGAATCAAAATTTCTTGAGGCCTACAGACTATACCCCAAAAGCGCACCTCCCGCTTGGTCAACCTCGAGACACCAGCTGCTGAGGAGCTGGGACACCGGTGCTAGACCTTATACAGAAAAGACAAGCTAGCTAGAGACAAATCTCAAGACATGAGCGACGACAACAGTCTAGAAAGCAGATTTTTCGGGGAGATGGTCATAACAGATTGACGTCTCCAGAGAGAATTTCCGGGAGCCTATCGAGATGCTGCACTTCAGCTACTAATTCGTCCTCCAGTTCAGCTTCAAGGGGAAATGGACACGATCCTCTTTCCCCTAAATCACATGGAATCTACAAAACTGGTAAAACATTCAGCTTCTGCTCAATCTCATGGAACTTTTGTTGTACAACGCAGACACATGCAGGAAAACTGTGAAACTTGCTGGATTCTAAACAAAAACCTTGATGGAGTGATCCAATCTTCCCTGGAGCTCGCGATTCGTGCACACCAAAAGAAAAAAAATTTATACCGAAAAAATAAAGAAGTCACTCGGAGAAAAACAAGTGCTTGAGAAAGAGAACTCAAAAGAAAATCTCCAGGGAAACAAAGAAGAAGAGTCGAGGGCGGGTGCGCGGCAGGCAGCTGCCCAGCACAAAGTACTTCGGATCACTGCAACCGGGTGGGGGGCATTTAATCTTCTTTCCCCCAAAGAAGACAAAAAGAAAAATCTCGTCAGACAGAAAAACAACATGATGGAAACAAGAGTTTGTCAGACGGCAAATTAAACATCAGACTTGTGTCCATCTCATGTAATTAATGTATATTTTCAGCTCATAATTTCTTCTTGTAGATTATATATATTATTGTCTTTTTTTTTTTCTTTTTTTGTTGGTTTTGGGAAGCTTTGTTGTCAAATTTGTGATGTGGCAAAAGTGATGATCATCCATAGGAAGATTTGATCAAAATTTAACTTTAAATGAGGTATGATTTTAAAGAAAAAATTAAAGTAACCGTAGGAAGATTTAGCCAAATTTTAACTCTAAGTGACCTATGATTGTTTTTCAAAAAACAATTAAGCAGCCTTAGGAAGATTTAGGCAAATTTAAACTACCTGTAAAGGAGATATGATTTTTTTATAAAAGGCATCCAAAAAAGATTTACCCAAATTTTAACCATAAATGAGATTTGATTAAAAAATAATAATAATAATTTTGTATACCCAAGGTTCTCGAGAGCTTCAAATCATGACAAAAAAAACCCCAACACCCTTTAGAGGTTGAAAAATAGGATATTCTTTTTTAGGCTCCCCCTATTAATGGATTGAGAGGCAAACATGGCCTTGTGGACACTCTTGTACAAAGTGTTTAATTGTGCATGTAGGAGAAGGGCATTTCAAGCACTTTATGTTGGTGTGGTTGGTGCCGATGCCTCTCGATATATATGTATGGTGACATTGCAAACATTTAATGCTGATCGAATCCCCTCCTTAATACGAGTCTTGATAACAGATTCTTCCAATTAAGGAACTTCAGGTTGCATATATGGGAGATCAGTTAGCAGCCTGCCTGAGGAGTGCATTCTGTACCTTCGATTAACCACCGAATAAATTAAGTCATTGGCTTGATGCACTTTTATGCTAGTGAAAATTCAGAACAGTGGATTTTTTTAATAAAAATTAATCTTACGTTTAAGTATTTTTATGAAATCGAATTTGAATACCTTGAATTTATAACTTCATGCATGTATAATAAGAGTGGATATTTTGTGAGTATTGTTTAAGTAACAACACTTGGCTCAATTTCTGTATTGTCTAATAACAATGTACAATTGCTCCATGCAAAACAAAATTGCATATCTGTGATTTTGTGTGTGTATGGCGAACCTGTTTGACACAAGTTGCAATGAATCATAAATTGTTTCATGCAATTTATTTATGAGAGAATTAATCACAAAATTTTCCCTCCTAGCACTAATTAAGATTTTTTTCTAAAAATTAAATTAGTTTTTAAGATTTCGAAATTATTACATTTTTCACGATCTATAATAGTCTACTATAAAGTTGTCATGAGTAAATGAAATTATTCATACTGTTATATCCTGCCATAATTATGACTATTTCCAGCAACACAACTTCATATTTTTGTTTAAAACATTTTCATAATTTTAAAGGATTGTGCAACAAGAAGGAATTTGGGTCCTTTTATGGTTTTCTAGAGCAAAAGTGAGCTCGGAGACAGAGTGATAAATATATTTTTTCAAATTTCTTATGTTGCATCATTGGCTAGCATCTTTAGCATTAAATGGTGACGTGTTTTTAGAACCTGTCTAGATGATGAAAAAACACTAATGCTACCAAACTAGTATCAAAGTCCAATTGTGATGAATTTCATTTTTTTTTTAAAATCAGAAAAATGGGAATATTGTGACATAATATGCCTTTTTTAAATTTAAATTTTCTTATTTTGGCGAAATTTCGCACCCAAAAAAAAAAAGGCTGCTCAGAGGTCCTGTTGTTTCCACCAAAACTCCAGCAATCTTTAGGCACATGAAGGAAAAAATGTTTTTGTGGTTTCCCAGAGAGCATGAAGCTTGCAGGCTCTGCCACATCCCACTCTTTACAAGAGATTTACTCACTTAGTACTTAGTAGTAGTGTGTTTTTTTTGGGCAAATTTGTACAGAATGATTTTTTTTTTTTTTTTCAAAATGGTGAAGATTTATTACTCACAAATGAACAATGATATGATTGGGAAATTATGGAGGTTTTTTCTTTTTCTGCTAGTGTAGTGACTTCCACTGCCACTAGCTTTTTGCTGGTCATCATTTCATATCATTCTACAGTTTTGGAATGGAACATATGCAAAAGTTGCATTTCAAGGGTGTAGTCTACAGTTGCCAGGTAAAAAGCAAGTTTTGGGACAGACCAGCATAAGTGGCTGGAAATTCTGACTTCATGTTTCCTTTTTTTTAAAACTCTGGTTAATATCGAGTTCCACAAATGTATGTGACCGGTGAATTTTTTTCAATTTTTTGGGTCTTTTTTTCACCAAAAACAAGAGGAAATTTCAGGATTTTTTTCTGGTTTAAATTTGAATAATTTTGCTGCATTTTATCAATTTCATCAATTTTCACAAAATTGAAAGAAAAAAAGTATTTGACCTGGCACCCACCCCATCCATTGAAAGCCCATTATGACTCAATTGTCGATTAACCACAAGCTGAGTCAGCAAGGTTCCACATTAGTTGTATCCTATTGCGTGAACCTCCTCCTTCCACCTCATTCAAACTAGGCAACTTATCCATGTACAGGGATAAAGGCCCTTTCACACATAGGGTTGAGCTATCAAGTTTTTTAATAAAAAAAAGGATATCCTTAGAGGTTAGGGCTCTTTTGGTTAGTGGCTACATTTTTGTGTTAGCTATAATCAAAACTTTGTCGTTGTTCACATGTATGTTCATTTTTCTATTTTAGTGTACCTATTAACCTTTGCCCCTTATCATGGTTCATGTTACCTATCCTACTTCAGCATACTTACCTACTCTATCATTGTTCATGGCTATTGAGAGTGTGGTAGTGACAAGTGACAAAAGCCAAAGTGCCTCTCTTCTTCCAATCACGTGTCTTTTCTTCATTTCACAACTCAATGGCTCATTTGCTCTTGTCTTCTTCATTTGAGAGAGAGCTCTCTTTGCACATTCTTTGTTGATCATTTAGGTGTATTTTGTTTTCTTTTGTGCACATTTTGATTTCAAGTCCATCATCTCAACTACATTTGTTTGAATTCTCATTTTATAGCTTGTTTGTAAGTCTTCTTTTCTTTATTTTGGGAAGTTGTGTTTCATGTGCATAGTTTTGCAAGTGTTTGAAGTTTTCTTTTCTTCTTTTAGCATCTCAACATCATCACAATACTCCAACTTCATTGTGTCTTCATTTCATTATTATTATTATTATTATTTTAATTTGTATTTTTAAATTTCTTTCTTGTTGCAATATTTAAGTAGACTATTGTTTTGTGTGTTGTAGGTCTTCTAAGTTTTCAATTGATTTTTAAAAAAAAAGGTTAAAGAACAATTGTTATGCTAGAATTCAATGCCAATAATTACAATTTTGTGTGATTCAATTTCAATTTTTTTTCCTATTCAACAATTTTTGTTTTGTTGCAGTTTCACTTCTTCCTTTTTAACAATCTTTATTCTACTTCCTTTTCATTTTTTCTTCTTAGATTAGGTCAATCCTTTTTTTTGGGGCATTATGCTTAAGTTTTAACCTTGTAATGTGTTGAAAATGAGGCCATAAAAACTTGATTTTTTTTCTACCTAATGTGATGATTTTGTTGTAGCATTTTTTACAACATGGTCCTTAATGGAATTTTTTTGGACATTGACATGATGTTGATTTAGGCCCACTTTAGATGAAGGTTTAGGGTCCAATTTCCTAAGAACCAATTTGGAATGATTTGAAGCTAATTGAATCCTTGAGTTAGATTGTGCCTTGGCCCTTATTTTGATTCTTGGTTCTCCAAATCAGGAGCTCTCCTTTTAGCACCGTTTTTTGGTTCAAACCAATTATTTTCCCTCCAAAACATGTGTCATGTAAGTTTAGCTTCAATTTACCACTTTTTTGTCTTGGACCCTCGTCTAAAGGCCTTGGGATCAATTTAAAGCTTTCAACCAATAAGATTGTTTTAATTCATTTGTCCCTGGACCTTGGACCCTCATTTAAAGTCACCTTTAGTTAAAGTTGGAAGATGTAGTTAATCATGCACATGTTTTTGGTTAAAGAAAAGGAGGCCATGAACAAATTTCAGTCTAGTTGATAACAAGGTTGATGTTAAATTAGAAGGTGTTGAAATGTTAGGGATAGAATAGAGTTCCATTCTTGAACAATACTTGGGAAACATGCCAAAGAAAATACATTGATAATTTGATTTTTCATTTGTAGAAAAAACATTGACTATCTAATTTTGATTTTGCATTTATACAAAGAGTATTGACATTTTGAATTTGATTTTACATTTGCAAAAAGGACATTGACATTGTGAATTTCATTTGTGTTTGTAGAAAAAAGGTCAATTACATTGAAGGTTTTTGAACATTGTTAGATTATGTCACAAACTTAGCATCTCACGACTTAATAATGAATTAATGGATTATCATGATTTAATAATGACTTATTAGATAATCATAGGGTGAAAACATGGTAAAGTATACAAAAAACATTGTTGAAAAATTATCAAGTTAAAAAAGAGGTAGTTTTTCATGAAAACACAAGAAAGTAGATTCAAATTTTATTCAAATTTCATTTTGAAACTATTGAACTTTCAATTGGGTTTTTTGTAAGTCAACTACAAAATTTCAAAAACTTTGGAATATTAAAAGTAAAAAATAAGTAGGTTTGAAATTGACTGGTCAATATGGTGTTCAAACCTACTTTTTCATTAGAAAATTAAATGAAATATACATGTATGAAGTTATAGCATAAAGATCATTGTATATTCAAGGGCCCCATTAGAAAAAAAAAATGTATTTTCTCTTTGGTAAAATATAATTGACACATAATTGAATCAAATGGTACATTGCAAAAAGTAGGTTTTAAAAGTTACTTGCATTTAGAATAGTCTCCTTGAAACCTACTTTTGCAATGCAAAACTTAAAAATCAATGCATAATAATGAAGAAGTATATTGTTATTTATCATTCAATTAAAAAGATTGAATGTATAACAATTTTGTGATGGGTTTTGGTCCTATTTTTTGTTCATTTCACAAGTAGACTAATAAGTACTTTTAGTTGTACACTTTACCGTGCTTTCACCCTACAACTTAATACTTTATTTGTTAACACATTTATCCATGTGTCAAATGTGTTTTCAATGCATGATACTTGCGTGTGTATAATGTACAAACTTATGAATGAACAAACTTCACACGATTTTCATTAATAATTTGTTGTATGCTAAATTTATGATGTAGTTTATTTATTTATTGGATCTAATCATACATCAAAATTCAGCTAATTAAGATGTTTAGTTATGATCATACTGTTTTTAGGTTTTGTATGTTCCTTTTATGATGATTAACAATCTTTTTAATGAAAACTTTCAATTTGTTTTAAAGTTGTGATTTTTATATTAAATAATAAATAAATATTTGATAATACATTATGTTTTGAAAATGTTAATGATTATGATCATTTTAAGTTGTAAAATGTTCTTTGATTAAGATGTAATTGGATTAAGTGTTGTCTTTACTTTTTTACAAAAATGATGTGAAATTTTTTAATTCATGAAAAATGGTAAACTATTATTAAACAAGGCATTTTAAATAATTTTTTTGAAATTATTGATGTACAATTACATAAAGATAGAATCATGAATCAATTGCATATTCATGATTTATACGACTTGTTTCATTCTAAAGGCCTAAATCAATTATATGTGATTTTAAAAAAAATTCAAAGTGAGTGCATTTTTACATGTTATGACTTTTGATATTCTATGTATTTCTTGTTTTAATACAAAGTGTGTACATAGTACCATGGAAACACCCTTGGAATATTGGATGTTGTGTCAGCAAAAACATTGTAAATGCAATCTAATTATTTAACATATTCACAAAAGAAGGGCAAGGTTGAAGATTGTCAAAAAAATCATCAAGGTTCACAACATTTACACATTGAATTGTTGATCTTACGTATGTTTTTGAAAATCCAATATGAAATCATCTCCTAGGAGTTCCTACATGAAAGAACATGGCTCTGCAAAATTTTGGTTATCTTGTGTGTCACATTTTGGTACATGACGATAATTCACATCACTGTGAACTTGCAAGTCTTGCACATGAACTAGTGTGTTGATTATTTGCTTTCTTTGGAATGCTTTGATTATTTCATAGGACCCTATGTTGAACTACTAAGGTAAGTGATGCCTATCATGTTGTTTTGTAATCAATTCCTAGAAAGAAGTATGGTGTCTAATTCTTTTGTGATAATTTAATAATTTCTTATAATAGAAGTTCAATCCATTCCATTTATCCTTGCACATTTTCTCTTCTTGTGACACTTTGGAATGAACAATCTTCTAGAGCTCCTTAGTGATCTTGTTCAAATGTTGTGCAACAAGAACCATATGCATACAAGGATCTAGCACTCCTTGTAAGTTGCATGATCGGCATGTTGACATTTGATGATAGCCATGACTTCATTTATGTTCCCAATTTCCATGTTTTTATCGATTTGCAAAAGTGGCATGACTTTTTGTTCTAAACAAACCTTTTCCTCTACTATTGTCTACTAATATTGAATTGTTCATTGTATTAATGTTCTTGCCATGCTTTGTGGTTTTGTAAAAAAATAATAATGATACAAACTAAAGATACATAGATTGAAAACTGAAGATATTAAAATTGGATATGTTTTATGTTGTAAACTAAAGATGCAATTGAAAATGTTTAGATTATGAAAATGAAGATGCGATTGAGGATGTTCAATGTTGTAAACTAAAGGCATTCACAATTTATGATGTTACAAATAGTCAATTAAAAGTGATGAAGTAAAAATGGTAAATGGAGTGATAACTTTATTTGTCTAGTTATGAAGTTGATCATTTATCACTATGATTAGTGGTGGGAATCTTCAAATTTTGAAGATTTGTAACTGACCTATCATTAATTTTATCACTAATGATAACTTTATTTACACATTGCCATGTAGGCATGCCATGTGTGTTATTTATTCACAACATGTGTGCAAGTATGAATAAGCTTTACTAATACCTATGCTATCACCACCACCACCACCACGTGTGAATGACTTTTATGTATTAGAGGTTGCAATAGGTACACTACAACAAAACATGGGCACATTCCATGGTGCAATTTGACTAAATTGTCATTCTAATGAAAATAATAGGATGACATTTCACATGATCACAACAACACATGTTTATTGTCCCATCATGCACAATGCATGTCCAATTACAAGTGTTGCATGTCCTGCTACATGTTACCCAAATCCATTACATACAATCAATGAAAAAAATTTAATTTCAAATATGATGCAAGTGTCACTTGATTGCTAAATATGCAAATAACACTTTTTATTCATTATTCTTCATTAACAATTCCAAGAAATGGTTTTAAAATGAAAAATTATAATACTTTAAAACCATAAATCTTATGTATTGAATATATTCAAATAATATTCAAGTAACCTTATTAACTTTGTTAAAATTTCATAATTGAAGGCCTTCATAATAGTCTTGAAAATAATTAAAATAAAATAACCTTTTCATCACATATATATAAAACCAAGTGTCAAAGCTTTATGAAGGCCTTGAATTTCATATAGAATTGAAACACCTTCATAACATTTTCTTGAAGAAATAATAAATTTGATTGTGAAAAAGTTGACTTTCAAAAGAATTTTTAAAAAAAAGTGGTTTCACATTAAAAACAAAGAAATTCTGAAAAGATTTTGGTAAAATTATTTAAATACTATTTAAATTTGCTTGATTTCCAAACAAATTCTATAAGACCCAAAGTTTTTTTTTGCAATGAAATTTCACAACTTGGTGACTTTTTTTCAGAAAATGAAAAAAAAATTGAAAATTTCTTATTTTAAGGGATGTTTCAACATTTTTCGAAATAAAAATTACTAAATTAACAATATCTCAACATCTAGACTAGGCATTCGTAGGTTGTCGCTCGTAGCTACATCCCACCTAGGATAGTAACTGTTTTATGCTAATTAATGCTAGGGATCCTCACTAGTGGACCTACTTGAGGAATTTGAAAAAACAAAATCCTAGCAAGGACATGTTAAAAAAGACTATTGACAATATTATGACAATATATACTCTCTATGGTTGAGTGGTTAAGATCTTGCCTTCATGCACACAAGGTTGCGGGTTTTAATCTCTCCAAGAAAAGCCTTACACAATATATGAGAACCCTATACTATAGATCCAACCCTATAGTTTGCTGCAATGTCCATGGTGGTCACTATATGGTGTCGCAAGTAGAACTAAAAATTGAAAATATGAATTTTCTTTATCTTTTTTAATTTTCTTTTTAAAAATCATCTTTTTAAAAATTATTCTCAATAAATGGAAATCAAAATTAGTATTATATTTTTTTCAAATCAATAAATATATTGTTAATAAATGAAAAATCAAAATCCACACATGGACAATGTACATGTGTACATGTCATGTACTTCACTTGGACCATAGCACTGATCCTAGTTCTCTCAATGTTCACTTGTAATTCACATTTTCAATTTTTGAATTCATGGTAGTGAATTTTCATGAAATTCATTTACAAAATGAGTGAAATGTTGAGTGAATTGGGCCCATATTTCCTTGTCACTGGTAACAAAGGAATGTAGTGATTGGTATGTGGATATGTAAGTAAGTACGTAAAGGCCCTTGAGCTGAGCAACAAGAATACAATGAAAAAGTGTTTCCTGTTCACATGTCATCCCATCCTGCATAGTGGAGTGGGCTGGTGGGTACAGGTTAACTCTGGCACTCCTGTGTACCTAAATTGACAACCGAGTAAAAGTTGCACTTGCTTCAGACCATTTCGGTAGTCTCCAGTTGACAGGAAATTTAAGTTTCCAGTCAGACCAAAGAGATTATAATGCTAATAAGTGCATGATGCAATTTGTGAAGAAAAAAACTGCCAAAAGTTGGAACTTAAAAGTTCTTCGTGAACCCAATTGCCATGCAAAGTGAGTTAGGAAGGAAGAGAGAGTCTGGACGTACTGCACCATGAATAAATAATAAGGTATGTTCCAGTGTTGTTCGGTTATATATGGTTAGGGTGGATATGAACCATGGTATGCACCCTAGTATGCACTCAGGGAAAATAAGGAAACCTAGATTTTGTATGTAACTCTAAGTTGGCAGGCAATTTGGAAATAACATGTAAAAACCTCAAAGAAATATCTCTCTACTATCTTTCATCTTTTAGGTGTGGATGGTTTAGATTGAGCTAAAATGAAAGGCAAGATGCGATCTTATGTATGTTCGTTTCCCACTAAGTGAGACCTTTACATATAATTCTCTGTTGAGTGGGATCCTAAACCTTGAAGCACTATAGTTCCTCCATTTTTCATCTTCTAGGTTTGGATGGCTATGATTGAATTTTAAAAAAAAAACACCTTCTATTTTTTTTAAAATCATTAAAATATGCATACCCTTCAAAAAAGCTCCAATCGAGGTAAGGGTACATAAGCTTTGCAAAACTATCAATCCAGATACATGTAAAGATGGATCAACGCTTAAAATAAGGTTAGGGTACATAGGTTTAGCATTTACCCTACATTTACAATAAGGTATATGAAAGTAAATGCATGGTGAAGAGTAAGTAAGGTGTATTGAAATATGTGTATGTACAATGCTTGTGCAAGAATGTAACATTGGCAAACATTGAAAAACCTTTATTAATGTATTCAATGAATTCTTAGAATGGCAAATGGCAATAGAAGCTAAAGGGATTTCCAAGAGAATAATAGGGTAATAATCCTTGTTCAAGATTTTTAAAAAACATTATTTTTTTGGCAGAGTGTGGAAATGTATATATTGCAATAAAAATGATTTTGGCATATACCTTCCCTTTTACCTATCTCGAAACAAATACCTTCACTCGGGTACATGGAATCCTCAAATATCTACTAGCCAAGTAAAACTAAAATAGGGTAAAATCTGAAATGTTAAATACCAATGAGGTAGGATAATCATTAAAAGCAGTTTTTTACCAGGATGACTACATAATATATTTTTACAGTAGTAATTTACTATTTACCCATGAGTAAGTACATACATCAGGGTAAAAAAAGACTTACTCTGGGTTTTTTTACTAATTGTGGGTATGGAGTAAATTTGGAACAGAATGAGGTTATTTTAGATGCCATAATGTCATCAAGGATGGCATCTACAAACCCACTTGATCCTTCTTCTATCCATGTAGTAAGCTAGCTGGGTGGGTCACTAAATATTCTAGTACTTGACACATGCACTAGGTATTGCAGGCACCAGGATTTGAACTCAAGAAGCCCTTCTGTGGAGACAATGATTCCCCCACTTCTTAATAAATAGGATTTAATCATAAACTGACACAAGATGATTGAGTTTAGACTTATTGTCATTATTATAATAATCTCCCTACCACCACCTATTTTCAAGGTACTGGGTAGTGGAGGGTGGCAAGTAACAATGACCCTGTTACAAAAATCCTGAAGTGTAAAAGCCTTAATGGAGTCATAAATTCTATAAATGTGGATAATCAGGCTTTTTCAGGCATTGATTTATGAGTCTGAAGATGTTCTGGTCACTAAGGGCATGTACTCCCTCCCCCCCCCCTCTCCTATGTGCCCTCACACATTTATATCACATGAGGTATTAAATTATTATTTTTCCTATGCACAAAATAGATGCCAAAATCTGAATATATGTATAAAGATTTTGGAAATTTTCAGTACTTCAATGGTTGGAAGTATATGGTACATAATGGAAAAACACAATGAATTTCCTAGGTTTTTTCTTTCTTTCTCATGGCACCAAGGAAGATAAGCTTCATTGCAAAAAGGGGAAGGAACACAACCTGAGGAACCGACTCAAGGGATGGAACCCAACAATGGAGGGACTTTACCACCTATTACATTGTGAGCCTTGTTAATCAAATTGAGTGTTCAACTTTCCTTAATCCTAGTATAATCAATCATACCTTGCCATATCAAATCTCTAACCTTATGGTTTCCAAGCCAATGATGCTTTGTTATGATCCATTTAGATAGTCCAAAGCTCAAGACCCCTCGTGCATCACCAAAAAATTTCTAACTTGCGATATAAAGACTTGAGTAAGCAGGTGTTGACTTGGTGATTTATTTTTCAAATATCCTTTATTTTATGTGAAACTAAATCATTCATTTTCAAAATGCATGGAAGCCCATATATTGTGATTATGAGGGCCTAGAATTAAAATAAATTTGAAATAATGTTTTAATGTGGTGATACAATGATGTACTTTCAATGTGTTTTTGACCCTTGAAAATACAAAATTTGAAGAACTTCCTTGAAGAAGAAATGTTCTTTGTTATATGAAAAAACCAAGTTGAATTTTCATGACAATTGAATGTGTTATTATGTTTTTTGTACAATTTATTACTATCATGTTTTGAAAACTACATGGATAATTATCAATTTGTGATATTTAATACAAAATTTGGTACCATAAAGAAGAAATAATCTAGTAATTTTATTTTTTTGGTTTCAACATCAATTTCCTTAAACATTGAAACACATTATGCAAAATTTATGTTGTAAGAAATATTAACATTGAACAACAATTTGGGATTAAGGGATTTTTCATCAAATGGATGATAAATACATTATGTAATTTGTTTCCACCTAACTTTGGGAAAATTTGTTTGATACATGGAAGTTACATGAGTGATTTGTGAAAAAAAATCCTTTGGCCTTGGAATAGGTGGTTCCTATTATTGTACTTGGACCCCATTGTATAAGTCATGCATTAACAATCTTATGTTGTAGCAAAATTTTCAAATTACAATCCCCAAGTTGGAAGGTAAGAAGGATCCTTGAATTTGTCAAAGGAGTGTCCATAGTGTCCTATTCTAGATCAATATAACTAAGTCTTCTTTTATAATGTTCAAAAAAAAATCCTATCCATTTGGTTCAAGTTCATGTCAAAAAATGACTCCTTGACCATAGATATATATTTCAACTTTTTTTATTGCCATCTTAAACCTTGCCCAAACTAATATCACAAGGTCATTTAAAGAACACAATTGACAATGAATACCTTTCCTAATAGTGAAAGCCTAATGGTCAACCAATACTTTAATTTCCCTTCTATCTTGTTTAAAAATAATTTATCAACATCTAGAATATCAAACATAGACCAAAAAAAGTCCCCAAGAGTTTAAACAAATATTGGTTTCATGCCCAAACCCAAACAAAATGTTGAATTCAGTCTAGTCAAATACCTTTAGGGTTTTGCCAACATATATATTAGACTTTTTTTATCATTGATATCAAGCCCCAATGCTACCTTGAGCCTTTGAACTAAGTTGGGTGTATCATCGATTATCCTCTTTCCTCTTCTAATGGTGAATGATGTGTCTTTTGCATATTGGGAAGTCACCTATTGGTTAACCTTGTTGACTAGCAAGACCATTTCAATTTTTTTATTCTCCACAACTTTCTTAACTAATACATTAACAAATTCTCCATCCAAAATGAAGAGACATAGAATAGTAGGGCATCTTCATTAAACTCCTCTTTGAATCAGAAAAGTTGATGATGGAATGCCATTAACAATCATGATTTTTCGAATTCCAACAAGATGCAAACCATGTGTGAATTCCTTCACCATCCCAAAAGCTTTTATCACTCAAAACAAAAACCCTAAGAAACCTTGTCATACACTTTTGCAACATCAAGTACAAGTAACACAACACTTTGTTTTGTTCATTTAACCCAATCCAATTATTCATGTAAGAGGAAAACATTCTCCAAGATGTAACAAAGAGATAAGAAAATAGTTTCATCAAGTTGAATTATTTCCATCAAAATTGATTGAAATTTTTGGTGAAGGCTTTGTATATATCTTATATGTCAAATTAAACAAGGTTATAAATATGTCCAATTAGATAAATCATTCACTTTTCTTGCTTTATGTATGAGGGTGATACAACCTTTTGTCTTGCCCTTAAGAACTGACCTTTTTTATTGACATTCTAATAATGTTGAAATAATCATCCCCTACTACTTTCCAAAACATTATGAAAAATCCCATTAGGAATCAAGGTTTGGCACTTTGTTTTGTGCCATCTTTTTAAGATGCAACATCAATTCATCATTTGTAATTGGGGCTACCAGTTTGTCATTCATCAAAGCACATAAATGTCAAGGTAATGAATCCAAAATCTTCTTCTTCACTACCTTATCTCCTTCAAATTCCTCCTTGAAGTCATTTAATTCTTCATAACCTTAGCTTCGAGCTTACAATGAAAGCTAGGGCATAAGAAAGGATACATGCCATGAAAAAGTCCCAAAATTCAAACATGTTTTTATAAATTTGGGAAATACAAAGAAGTGAGTTCCAAGCATTCCCAAATCATGAGGAAGACTTGGGGAGCTATAGTTTCACAAGAGTCTTGAAACTTTGGGATAAAATGTAGGTAGTAAACATCATCCAAATTGGGTCCCAAATACACCATTGGAAAGTTTTTGAATTTTAGATATTGAAAGAAAATTTGCATTATTTATTTGGAGTTATGGATTAAAAGTGGCACTAAAAGAAAAAATGTTGTTTGCAACCAATTTTTGTAATTAAAAATTTTCATTTGCAACTAAAAAATGTTTTTTACAATTAATTTTTCAATTACAAATGAAATTTTTTGGTTGCAAAAATTGGTTACAAACAATATTTTTTCTTCTAATTAGTTTAGCCATGGTTAATTTACCCAAAGCTAATTTAGTTATGGTTAATTTATCCTCATAGTTAGTTTAAACATTACTAGTTTAACTCAGGGTAATTTAACCACGGTTAGTTTTGCCAAGGTTTAACTTAAATTTAGCCTTTGTTAATATGAGTTTAGCTTAGGTTTATGCAATGTTTTGCCTTGGGTAACATTAATTAGCATGATTAATCAACATTACTTAACATGGGTTTGACTTAATATTAAAAATATAAAACTATTATACATAGCTTATATTGGGTGTACTAATGTAGGTATGTATTAACTTAAACCATGATTTTTATGACACATTTCCATTTTGTACGCTACTAATTGCATGTTAATTGCACACACAATCATATGGTCAAAAATTATACAATACCCATTTTGTAGTTGCATGCACATCCAATTTAGTTATAAATGACACCTAGTTGCATAATGATTAGTTGTAAACAACAAGATTTGTATTAGTGAATAAAAGTAATAATTTAAAAGCTTGTATTTCAACTTTAAGTTCTCCTTAAGGTAAATTGGGTTGTATGTTTTTTTTATAATGAATTTTTAATGATAACTTGGAAAATGACTTATGTGATTCAAGGTATTCTGCTTTGACATTACCTCTATAGTGTTTATTTATGCAATTATAGACTTCCATATGTGCTTAAAATTGTTACACCTTAATGTGATTTCACCTTACTATAGGGAAAAACATTGTGCTTCCTCCCACAAGTTCCAACCATGTGAATGAAATGAATTTGTTTTGCCCATGACGAAGTTCTAACACCACTTGGCTACAATTTGTGTTAACCAACTTATTGTTTGGTTTGTGTAAATTTAACTTGTTCATGAACTTGCAATAGTATCCTAATCCTAATCCTTTCACAAAACTTTCACATGGCCTTTTTAACCTCAAGTACTTAGAGCTAGGAAATGTGCCTTGGTTTGCATCCTACTACAATTTTAAAAATCAATAAGGTATTTACTTTAATACCATTTAACAAACCTGAAGGCATTAGTAAAAATTAGAGCAAACTTTCATTTTTTGATGTTTGTAAATAAATAATCACCCCATTTCTTGAGTTGAATAATTATTGAAAACTTTGGTCTTTCATGAATGTAGGCAAAAAAATTCTTTAAACATTGTATCATTTGTTTTGTGAAATTAAATCCATGATCAAATTTATTGCTTATCTAGACTCTTACACTCATGCACTAGAAATCTATTGTCTACGAGGGCCACTTATTCTTGGAAAATTGAATTATTAAGGTTAGAATGAAAATTAAAAATTTGGTTATCCTTAAGACCCCATTTGAATTTCCTGTCTTCTTTTTTCATCATTGTAACTTCCTTTTTGCAATAGTTTTTATAGAACTTAACCACTTTTATAAGTTTAGAAAAAAAGGTTGGACCTTCCTTACATCAACCCAAATCTTAGCAATGTCATTGAACACCTCTTCTAAGTAACTACAATTAATTTTTGAATTTTTCCTTATTTTATGTGCAACCCCAATCTTGATAGTACACATAATTGAATAACATTGATTTTGTGTCATCACCTTTTTATATTTTAATTGAAAGTATAAACTTCATCCACCAACCTTCCTTTGAAATTATTATCTTTTTAAAGCCTAGCTAGGACCCCATATCCATTAGATTTTTCATTGTTTTGAGCAAAGATCAAGCCTCCATTTTTCAAGAAATTATCTTTGAGGGAAAAAAAAATTTGGCCTCTTCCCATAGCACCCATTTATACTTTGGAAAAAACCTATTACATGTAGATGATTTATCAATATTCACCTCCATCAAGTCTCTAAAGAAACACCACTTGCAATCTCCTAGAAGATTACAACAAACTTTATTCCATGAAAAGACATTACATTGCCTACCATATTTATTTACATTAAGAACTAAACATGAGGATAATTGAATCTTTTTACATTGTATATCATTAAGTTAAACTTCATTGTAGAGGAGATGAATTAAATATCCCACTTGCACTTTTTCAACAATTGCCTTTGGTAATTGACATGTTGCCTCTCTTCACATGTTCTAAGAATTAGAACTATGATTTGGGGCATTTACTTTCAATTTTCCAACACCCAGCACTCTCACAATCCTTGTGAACTCATGCATTAAAAAGTTATTAGTTAACACACAAAATTTTAGATTTTTTATTCTTATGTATAAATCTTGTTGATTGTAATAGCTATAACTTGCAATTTTCATAGAGAATATAATTTCTTATTTCATTGGAAATGTTTTTTAAATGTTAATTGTTCCACCCCAATATCATGTAGGATTTGCTCATGCACTTTTGATTGCAAGAAAACATGTGAATATTTAACAATTTGTGATGATAAGGTTGGAATTGAACTTAATTAAATAGATAATTAAAATCATGTTATTTAGTATAACAAGTGATTTTCTCCCATCGCCCAATTGATTAAGTGTGATTGATCAAGTCAAAAAATTGGGTTGGGTAATTGATGATTATGGCACTAATTGAGTTTGCTTTTGTTCCATAATTGGATGAAAAGGTTGAGTTTCAAAGATCTTGTTTCCATCTTTATTCACATGTGTGGATTGAAAGGTTATATCCATTAACACAAAACCAAAAAGGACTTGTCACTTATGTGTTAACCCAATCCAACTCCTCCTCTTTTTCTTGCACCTCAAAATTTTCATAGTTGTCTTCCTTTCTTTTGATTCATGAAAGCTAAGGAGGTGACCATGTCATACCTTTGGACTATGTATTTTAAAAGCAAGCCACATCTTCATTAACAACTTTATAATTACACATATGATTAGTTTTGTCCATTACGTGACCATCCGAAGTATCATTGTTGTCATCATTATACACTTGCACTTGATGGGTGGTTGGTATTTTGGAACTTTGTCCCCTTGTCCCAAAGACCATCATCAACTCTTCTTTTATCATTAAGCATACCCTTGTGACTATCCTTTCCCCTAAAAAAAATGAAGACTTTCTCTTCATTAGGGGGAACCCATCCTCATTTATTGCCTTTGATGGAATCCTTTGAATCTTAGGCTTGCCTTTTTTCTTCTCAACTACTTCAAGTGTGATCACACTAAAGTTACATCCATACATGATGTCAAGGACTCAAGGACTCTAGTGCCAAAGTCCCTTAACACTAAAAGAGTTGTTTAAAAGTTTCTAATGGCTAGGTCAATGCTAGCACAAATTTCCTAATGCTTCTATTTTTGTTTGTGAGGATTCTAAATCAAGAAGCCTATCAATGTTTGATTCTATTGTAGCAAAGAATGTTACAAAGAAGAGGTAATGTTTGCATTTCACACATGTTTTCTCAACAATTTCTTTTTTTCTTTTTTCTAATGCACCTTTTTCTACTGAAATGTTTGCAAGTTTTCAAAATCAAGAAACATTTATTTGTCTTTATGGTTTTGTTAACAAAGAATTATGCATCAAAAAACAAATAATCACTCATGCTTTCTTTCACAAAGATCATGGTTTTTTTGTTCTTTAGTTTTAAGGTGTTCAAAAAATCAAGAACTAATAATAAATTACGTGTCATGTGTTGACAACGGCAGATTGCTTACATTCTTGTGAATTCTTGGATTTATCATAGTTTGAAAAAATGGTGCCAAAAATGTCCATGGATGCTCACTTTTGTGCCTTGAGAGAACCAAAACCTTCCAAAAGTGAGCATCCATGGACATTTTTGGCACCATTTTATGCCCAAAGAGCCCTCCCTTTCTGCTTTGCACACTTTTGGTTGGCTCAAAGATGTGCAAAGCAAAAAGGGAGGGCTCTTTGGGCAGAGGTGATTGTGTAAAGTAGCAGGGATGTGCTTTTAAGGAACATTTTAAGGGAACAAGCTTTGAGAACATGGGAACACATTACAAATCAGGGAACATGTGTTCCCAATGCAAACATTGAATTATGGAACCTTTTTTTTTGTGTTGCTACCTAACATCATTTTTTTTCTTGAAATATAGGTTTTTTGAAGATCTGGTGTTAAGTTATCACTCACTTAACATTGAGTTAAAACACCACTTGCCACACTTTGCAACCACATCAACTTTTTTGTTAGTTAACATTTTATATCTAAGTCCAACAATGTTCTCAAAATTCTAAACATTGAATTATGAATGACTTTCCACCAAGCGTGAATGTAACATAATAAGAACCACAACAAATGTACCCAATGTTTGATTTTCATGTATTTAGTGTCAAAAAAAATGTAATAATGTTCACATGTCCCCAAAGCTATGAGTACGCAAAGAAAAGTGACCCATTCAAAGCTATTTAATATGATAAAGATGAAGAAAAATGATCCTGCGCCACAACTTCGTAATCTTCCAACAATGTAATGTATCCTTGGGAAATGATGGAAGCCTGCCAAACTTTATCACCAGAAACCCCTTCTACAAAGGACTGAAAAGTTTGAAACAGAGGACAGGATGCAAGTCCTATTTTAATTGCTAAGGGCCAACTCTCAGAATTCCAAAGACCCATCCATAGTAAGGATCATATTTCAACTAGGCTACCAACAATAAGCAACAAATCAGAAAAAAGTGGGAATCAGATGTGGTAGGTCTGTAACTACAAAATATTAGAGAGGGTTAATAGCTTCAGTGTAGGGTAAAAACCCTCCGCCATTGGCTTTACTGGAATAAGGGCTTGTACAACAAGGTGGCACTGAGCTTGGCCCTAATTCTGGTAATGCCCATGGTGGAGGGTTTTACTCACTAGGTTTTGAGTGGGTAGCCAAATGTATAGAAGGATGCCTATGATTCTTGACTTTTATATCTTAATTATAACCAAATTTGATAAAATCTTCTTAGGGATGATAGCCACTTCCACTACATTACATTACAAGACTGATGAAGAAAAAAACACTATTAGGTCATAAGAAATTTCATTGAAGCATGCAGCACAGCATTTTTTTTTGGGCAATTGTTTTGTCTTGGACAAAAAAATAGCGAAGTTTTTGGATTTTTTTTTTTGGACTAAGTCTAAAATCATCTAATTTTCGAAATAAAAAAGATGCCCAATAAAATAAATTAAATTAAATTTTTTAAAAAAAAAACTCTTGATGCAGCAGGGGGAGATAGAGACAAAATGTTACCATGAACTCATAACCACATCACAATGATGTAAACCTGTCACACTTCATTGCAATAGAAAACAACCCCAAGTGGAAGGAGTGAGTAATGAAAAAGAGGGGACAAAAGTCCTAGCTAATACCCTGGAGTAAGGACCAAACCTGACATATATATATATATATATCCTGGGACCTGCACTGGCTGTAAGCTTTGTGACTGAGCCTGAGACCTGGGCTTCATGTAACATGACCATGGGAGAGGGAGCATGCCAAATGTATTCAATAGAGTAAAAGGAATTGGCCTCATGATGACCTTTTTTTTCCCCCCCAAAATGGGGATGACGTGGGCTGTATTAGATTTGGTTGATAATGAAAAAAGAAGTACATGATGGGTCTGTTTTCCTTCTTTGCAATAAATTTTCTTTCATTTGTTGCCATTCCAAAAGGAAAAGAAAAACATGCATAATAGTCTGAGAAAAAAATTGAACCCTAAGATTGATGTGTAAACAACCTTGTGTTATATCATTAGAGAAGTGAGTAGTGGCCAATGCTCCAAAAGCAAAGGCACACTTGCATTGCTGGCTGAGCATGTCTCAATATGAGATGTTTGACAACAAAAGAGACCAATATCAGAAACATAGCCAGCTCCAATGTGAAGTTACACACAAACTTCGCTTGCTTTAATCCTTTAAACTCTAAGGAGCCCTATTCCTTGTGAAAGGAGAAAAAAAATTCTATAGCATGATATTAGTGGGATTAAGAATCTCCAAAATTGTTGAGCTTCGTGCCTTATTCATATAGTTCTCTAGAACTAAACTCCAAATTATCATAAGGTCTCAGCTGTGCAGCACCAAATGGCAACTTGTAATGAGTATCGGACAGACTACCCGCATCTTTCCATTAGTCGGTTTAGGGTTTCCAATAGATCCATTGAACTCTCATGGATGCGTACTCCAAGTCATGTGGTATGGTTCTCTCTTTTGAAAAGAAAGAACCAGGGGGGAGAGCGCTCAGTCTGGTTCCCAAGAAATGAAAGAATCAGTTGTGACTTGAAACCGTGGTTCTCAAAAAAATCAAAAAACTGGTCCAAGAACCTACCCTGAATTGTCACTTCTTTGCCAGTTCTTTGAGGAATCTCAAGGGTTCTTCAAATCCTTTTTACAAAAATCCCAAAATCCGCATGCTGAAGTGTTTCCAAGAACCCAGAACTGGTGTTTCTTTGATTTTGAAATTTTTGAAAAAACCCAAAACCAAGGTTATAGCAAAATCAAAGAATTGCCCCACACTGGTACTAACTACTGACCCCCATAACCCCATCATTCAACATAAAGGGCACTTTGAAAAGTTCCTTCAAAAGATGTACATGGATATATACATTTACTCATAGTGGATGATGCATCACACATGTCAATTTTTAATTGTGAAACTTTGTGTTAGAAATTCTTTTGTGTAATTTTTGTTAGAGGACATGTGTGAGGTCCTTTTGTGCTTGCTAACTTGTGTTCCATGCGTCACATCAAGTTTTTCATGTCACTTTGAACTCCTTAGTTCCTAGTTACTTGTGCACCCCAGGACACACTTGGTTAGTCTCATTGCCTCAACCTCTTGGGATGGACTTAAGCTAATTATCTAGACTCACTAACCAGACTAAATCCTAGTCTAACTTAGAACAACCCAGAGAACCTTTCACTCCGAGGCCCCTAGGAACCAACTCCAAGAGTTGATGCAAAAGGATTTCAACTGGGACAACACCAGGTTGTCCCGGGGCCAACCTTTTTCTAGCGGCGTCAAAACTTTAAAGGGATAACCCCTAATTGTCCCAAATGCGCTTTAGTGAACTACCATTTCATGTAAGCCTGGAACAACAATCAATCGACTGTTGAAAACTTTAAAGGGATAGTGCCTCGCACTATAATCTCAAGGACATTCCCCAGTTGCCCTCAGAGCCAATGCAAGCCTGAACTCATCACTTTAGCCAAACCCACCTGCTCCACTTAAGACATCTCTTAAGTCGAAAGGCATGTCAGCATGTCTTGACCAAGTCTTTCACTTTGGGAGGCAAGGTTCACATCAGCCCTTAGTGTGATAAGGCCTGGAACTTGAAGGGTTAAACAACAACTACACACCTCAAGTGCCCAAAGACATTTCATCATGTTTATGGAAGGCACCTTTCATCCATGAAAAGAGGAGGTATCATATGCCTAATCCTTTAGTCAACTTAGATATTTGGAGGTGATCTTAGGTATATTCTTTCAAATTTCTTAAATCATGAACATAAACATTTGTAGCTCATGAGGCTTAGGAGGGAATACTTTTTAGGCCTACTCCTTGAGAGTGGGAGGCATCTTACTCATATAGGTATACATATGTGTACATAATACACTTCCTCGTTTCTAGGACAGATATTCATGAGTGTAATGTGCCCACCAAATCCACAAGAAAATTTCTACACAGCCATTTCTAGGCTTTGGGAACTATGGCATGTAAAATATGTGGGTAATTGTGCCTTATATGGATGATACATTCAACTTCCACCTGGCTTCTGTTCCATCTAGGATCAATGGGAGAAGGCATCCATCAACCCTTGCATGGCTGACTAGTACCCAAATTCTTTTCAATTTTTTTGGGAGGGCGGGGGCAGGGAATTTGCCACTTGGTGACAAAAAAAAAGGAACTTGCAAATCCAACAAAGTTGTTTTTGGGGGGGGGGGGGGGGAAAAATTGATCAAAATAACCCATTTTTTAACAAGTTTTTTTTTATTTTCCTCTTTTTAAAAAAAAAAAAAATTGAAAACAAAGTTTTTACATTTCACCCAAAAAAAAAAGGGTTTAAAACCCCTTT
>Ga0116227_10003616_pt1 | contig 34261 bp, 26 predicted proteins | sample S1TSphgellanicum_FD_89693 | JGI IMG/M metagenome (GOLD analysis project Ga0116227, IMG submission 89693) | Host-associated microbial communities from peat moss isolated from Minnesota, USA - S1T2_Fb - Sphagnum magellanicum MG | ecosystem: Host-associated > Plants > Peat moss > Unclassified... | reverse complement strand
AGCAGGTGTAGATAGCAATCAGACCAAATTTTCAGGCAAAGCCTTATACAACAATCTCTGCCATGAGTTTCTGATGCATTTCCAGAAGCACAGGAAGACTCAGTTATGATGTTTGCTAGTAATCAAGAGACATAGACGGTCGAAAAGTCAACAACATCTTCATTGGCACTGCAGTAAGCTTGTGAGGGTACAATCCATTTCATTTATGCTCATACCAGTACAAGCAACATCTAAGCCTAAAGCATAGAGATGCTAACATAAGCCTAGTGGTTGAGGCCTCCTACACCTGCAACCTGAACATATCCTTTGGGCATACCACTGGTAGCTACTCGGATGCAGAACATCCACTAAAGCCACTGGAAAACATATGTATGTGATTGCAGAGAAATCTCCACACTAAAAAAAATTGGAAGTAAAATGACAAAGTGTGCAGTCATAACCTTATGAGAGTCACTCACAAAGTGTCAGACCATCAACTTCATCATGAATAGCAGTGAGGAGCTGCCATGATTAGCTACAGACTTGATCAGCTCCTCTGCCAATGGGTGTAATCAGCCACAAATCTGCTTCATGTGCCTCACACAAGATGCAGGCAACAAAACACAGTGAAGTCTCCAAACCCCTCTAGTTTAAACCTTAACTAAAAAAGAAGACTCAAACAGTTTTGCTGTTTGTTACAACCACATAAATTAAACCTTGTGTGCAAGATAATACAGGGTGAACATAAAGCCCTATTTCAACAATACAGCCATGCCAATATGTAAAATTCTCCAGAATGCAAAAGAAAATTGCCATGACCGTCTGATAGTGATAGCCAGCACATGCTCTCCACAGAAGAGACTCCTAACGTGCATCTAATATCTCTTGTAGAATTGACACCAAAGATAACAGTGCTACTCAAAAATGGACCAGAAAATATCTTCCAAGACCCATCCAAAAGTCACACACATCACTGAATAAACTAACCAATATTTTTCAAGAAAAGACCCAACAGGAGACGCTCTCCTCGATGCCACAATCTCAAAACTACTCCTCGAATGCCTAAAGAGCATCACAAAAACACACACTTACTGGTAAGGCGATCTCTAGGGTTCTGAAGAGCCTCCCGTAGAAAGCTATCCACCTGTTCGACACCTCTGTGGCCACCAGCCACGGAATCCAAGACGCCGACGACTTCTCCACCAACCACCCTGCAATCGACTGCAGAAACCATGGAAGCAGATGAAGAAGAAGAAGAAGAAGACACCTGAGTAGCTGCCAGCAGCTTTTTCATATTCTCTTCTAAGTCCGCCATCTCCCACGACTCGGGCGTTCTTTCTTCCAACTCCAACTCCACCATCGAACCCTTAATCCTCTCCTCCGACCCAGCCATTGCTCTAAAAAGATTTTTTTTAAAAAAGAAAAGGGGGAGGACAATAATGTTACGGCTCCTACATGAGCTTCAAACCTCTCTCCTCCTTTCCAGCACTCCGCAGTACAGAGGCACACATATTTTGTGCAACTCCATACCACGTTTCCTCACAAACCTCTGAGAGAGTGTGTACGAAAACAACGACGGCAGAAGAAAGCATGAAACCCTAAAGGCCCGCTTCCTTCCGGCGTATAGGGCGTTTCCGCTTCCTTCCGGCGTTAGGGCGTTTCTTTCGAGGAAAGCCTCTCTTCTCTCTCTCTCTCTCTCTCTCGACCTAAAACTCTCAAGGCTCCTTTACTGGAAAAGGTGCCACTACGGCACATTCTGTGTCCAAAATGTGCGGCTAGGGCACATTCTGCGGCGGAATATCCAAATGTGCCCATAGCAAGTATACTGGAAATCTGTCCAGAGATCGTGTTATGTCTCCCAATGGGTCCCTATAGGATATTCCATCCCAAAATGTGCATCTATGGTGCATTTTGTCCACAATTATGTCCCTAGGGTGCATGTTTTCTTGCATGCTTGAAATCAGCTCCAATTCCATGTACATATTATACACTCCGTAATCTAGGGATTGTATGCGTACAAAGCTTTTCAACAAATTAAAATGTGAATTTATGTAAGTATGGAGGTCAACAATTAATTTAAAATAATATTTAATTCGAAAGTTCAGCTTACTTATCAACTTTTTCCGAAAAAAAAATCAACTTTCTTACTTAAATTTTTTTATTTTGTTTTCAAGAATGCTTTTTCATGCTTTTGATTTGGATTCCAAATCTAGCAAAAGATTAATTCTAAAATTAATGTAAAACGTGCCACAAGGCATACCATAGTAACTTGACAACTATGACAATATTTAAATTATTTATAGAAATGTTTCAAAAAAATATTTTTTTCAAAGAACAAAATTTTGTGAAGGAAAATAGAAAATATATTAAAATATGTTAAGTTTCAACATGGAATCTTCAAATTCAATTAATTGGAACTACCCATACATTGTAATGAATGAAATCACAAAGTTTTCATCCCATGTGACATAAGCCATAGCCTATTATTATAGGAAAAACCAATTTTAGTTTTATATTGAAAGGTTGGAATTGGAAAAGAAAGCATCGCCACATAATTACGTAGAGGTTAAAAATGTGAAAGAGAACACCATTGAATGAAAGCATAATCAAATACATTAGTGTGTGTACTTTTTGACATTGAATATAAAATATCACAAAATTTATCATAAAATTCTTAAACATGTAATTTAGTTGAGTTAAAATACTCAAAGTTAAAATGATTCTTTGTTTTAATAGGTAATTGAATGGGTTATTATGAAATGCAACTATGTTGGAATCTCTTGTTTTCAATATTAAATTGTATAAAAATAAGGGCAAATAGATTAGAACAATGTTTGAATCAAAAATTTCATATACCACAAACTTTGTGAAAAACTTATAATTTACAACTTTCATATTCTATCATTGGAATGAAAGTAGATTCTAATCAATGTTTAGTGGTTTTTTGACTTTTAGGAAAAACCTTTGATTCTAGTGGGGTTTGGTTTCGTAAAATTTTCAAAGACAAGGTTACATATGTGATGAGGTTCCTTTTAAAGAAAAGAAATAGGATCTACTTTGATTATAGGTGCAGAATGTATAGGTGATTTCAAATTTGTTTTTTTTTATAAAATTATTTGGCCAATTCCCGATTAGGGAATAAGTTTGGGTCAACTTTGGGAAATAATTTCTAGGTTAAATTTCAAAGTAAAACACCTAAAATGACCTCACCAATAGGTCAATCTATTTTATTTTATTTAAATATTACAAATTAGCCTACTTCTATAACCTCTAATCTACACTGAAATAATTAATTTATATTAGATGAAAACTACAACTAGATTGCATATCATGAACAATCCAACCACAATGCATTCACCTTTCATATTTCAAAGTCTTCATTGTTGTGCACTATTAATGATGATGAATGGTGAAAAACATTCAGTTGATTTTGAATTAAGTTCCATTCAAATGAAAATATTGAACAACATTACATGCAACTTGAAATTTTCAATTTCAATTGAATTCACATTCAAATCAAATCCAACTTTAATTGAATTCTAATGCAATTGAACTAAATTAAAATCCCTCCATTTTCTAGATTGTTCAATCCTTACACCATTTGTTATGTCTCACACAAGTGCAAGCAATTTCAAGCGCTTAATACGTGATTCAAGTGTTTAATTGCAAAAAGAACCCACAAGTCCCAACTTTTAGGTCTTTATCAAATCAATTATAATCCCAACAAAATTTGTCCCACATTTAAAGTTATTTTTGTTTCCCAATTCAAGTCATTTAACCACCATTTGACCTAATCACACCATGTGATGATGTGACAACAAGAAAATAGAAATGTGGCTCAACACTCATGTGATAGAAATTACCTCAAAAAAAGGTATAAGAATAAAGAACTAAACAAATTGACCAAAAAATGGTTGATAATGATAATGACATTGAAGAAAGAATCATTACTTGATTTCAAACACTTGAAAGACAAGCCAACATGATCATAAGAAGCCCTTTCAAAAACAAACAAAGAGTTTCAATTATGTTACTCATTTGAACAACTCAAAATAAAAACAAAGTGCAAATTGTAAAAAAATTAAAATGACACAAAGTAGATGAAATAAGTTTAAAGTAAACAAATTGTTAAACCCTAAAATCAAACCAAAACAAAACCTAAATCTAAATCCAAACACAAAACATGAAAATCATAGACAAGGACATGAAATATGTGAGGCCAAAGTTCAAAAAGAATTTTATTCCTATAACATATGAAAATATGAACATCAAATGAAATGAACAAGATGATGGCGAAAATCATACTTTAAATTAATGTTAAACAAATTGAAGTAATAAAGGTTACTTATGTTTATACCCTTTTGATGATTTAGCTCAAAGAAACTTCCATATGCCCATCATCCAAACAATTTTCTTGAACACCTTCTTAAATTATAAATAAGTTTTACAACTTAGCTATAGGTTATAGATTTTTAAAAATGAACAATGGTAGATGAACTTCATCCATCATAGATTTTTAAAATAAGTGATGATGGATGAACAAATATTATGGATGAAATTCATCCATCATGGTGATGTTGGTGAGGATGTTGGGAGATGTCACCTATGACAGTGCAATTCAAGTCTTTTCAAATGCAAAGAAGGAACATAGGGAAGAAGAAGGGTGGGGGGGAAAAAGGGGAAAGAAATTCGGTTCCCCATTAGGTTTTTTTTTTTTTGTGAATTGGGTGGTCAATTCCTTATTCAATTCCAATTTGGTTAATAGGTTTCAATTTGACCTACTAGAACCAAAATCAAAATTAAAATTGACAATTCCAACATGATTTTAACATATATTTCACATATGTATTTAAATGTATATTCCATATGCTTTTATAATTCAATTTTTTGTCGAACTTGAGGCTAACCTTTTTATCATAATAATAGAAGGCTTGGAACATTTGATATTAACAAGAATATATATTTAATTACTTTCATGCTTACATGTGAATGTCAAATCATTAATTGTCAAAGAATATTTTATTTCCTTGATTATGCCTTCACATGACCATCTAGTTACAAAGTTCTTAGGTGGGAAAGAAAACACCATCCTCTACTTACAAAGGTCAAAAACATGAGACAAAACACCACCCCCTAATTACAAAGGTTAAAAATGGGAAAGTGAAAACTTAAAACCATAAGAGACCATCACCACCAAGCTACAAAGGTTGTAAGTAAAAATTGGGAGAAAGAATGCTTAAAATGTTCATATAAAACCACTAGGTCACCACCTTATAGGCATAAAAAATGAAAGAGAAAATATACCATCGCCACCTTACATAGGTCACAAATGCAAAATAGAACACCTAAACCCATAAAAGAACACCACTGCCAAGGTATAGAAGTCAAAAATGGATGAAAGAACACCTAACATCATAAGATACCACAACCACCAAGTTAAAATGATCGAAAAAAGAAAGAGAACACCAAAAACATGATCAAAACTACATATAATTGGCCACAAACATATCAATGGATAATTTTTCAATAAGTCTACATTCCAAAGTTGTTATTACAAATTCTAATGTTTTGTCTGAATCATTGCATTTTTTAAGGTCAAACATCCACAATCATTATTTTAGGTACTTGATTTCATATTACAAATGTTCTTGATGATAATGTATGTTGGTAGTTTGTTTGAAGGTAAGACATTTAACAATTGTTGCATTTTGATCATTTCAAATGCATGTAACTCCACATTTTCACCCACAAACTTATATTAACGCTTCCTTACTTCGTGTAGATGTTACAACATGGAAAGGTTCATAACCAAACATGACAAAATATAACCTTTGACAACTTTGACAATGGAATTTGTGAAAAAAGATAATAGGTGCCATAACTTTGAAACTTTAGGTAATGGCTATGGTGAGATTTTGGGGTACAAGGTGACAAAAGTTCTAACATTCTTGCAAACTCACATTCAAAGCACTTGGGATTGTATTGACTATGCACCAATTGAAGCTTAAACAAATTTCATAAAAATTATGGCAAAAATGAATAAAGGATAACAATAACAAGAAGAAGCCTTCCAAAGAATGAAATCATGTGTGTAATAATTGTAAAAAATATCCTTGTCTTCCCAAACATTGTTTTACCAAATGCACCCTAATAACACCATTATGAATTATAGTTTTCTCTAGTCTTGCAATAAGTTTTAAACTTCATAGGTGAAGCTCAAACAAGGAGATAACCTCCAACTATGTCCTTCAATTTACATTAGTTTGCATATTGACTTTCTTTGCATGCTTGTTGTGGTTTACACAATGAGCTCTTGCAATACTTTTTATGTTTATTATTGCATATTAAGATCATTTACCTAACCTCTTACACATCTTTTCTAGTACACCTTTCTTTTTGCTCTTGTGCAAGTTCTTTTTCTTTTCTTTTCTTACACGCTCATACTTTCATAACACCTTATGCACCTCTTTATATTTGTTTTTACACTTGATCATTTTTTTTTTATTCTCTTATGTAATCCCATGAACTCTCACAAAAAATGAACAAGTTACGCAATTACACACATGCTACAACAAAGTTCACATGAAATGCATGTGTAGAACATTTCCAATGGGCACACCAAACTTAGGTGAACTTAAATCCTATTGCAAAAAATAATTTGTTGCCATGTTGGATTGTTTTGTAAATGTTTGATTGCCTCAAGTTTTGCATTTTGATCCTTATTACAAGGAAATTCAAAGTTTTGAGTGTCATATTTCACAAACTTTAAGAATAATTTTATTATTTCACAAATTAATGCAAATTAATGAATCAGTAATTCGATGATTCAAAAACATTTAATTATGAATAATAATCCATGTAAAATTTCAATTCAAACATATTAAAATTTGTCAACTTATGAGTGGCAAACCTATACAAAACTTGCATGTGACAAAATGGTTTTACACAAATTTTTTATTTTTGTTTCCACCATTTGCATACCAAAGAACTCCATTTACCTCCTTTGGGTTTAAGTCATAAACATCACCCAACAATTAGTGAGTGCAAACCTTTGGGATTTCACCACTTCCATAGAAATGCCATGGAACAATCCATGCACTTGGTTTAAATCATAAACATCATTCATCAACTAGTGAATTCAAGGATATTTCAAAGTTTACTTTGTTGTTGATTATTACTTGGGTGAATACATCGAGTAGAACTATGTTCACACCTTTAAAACCAAAATAAACTCCAAAATCGAAATGGTGTTTTGTCAGTAATTTGGTGTATCCCAAAGCAAATAGTAAGCAAAAAAACACAAGTCAATAAGTAACTTTGCACTTTCTTTCTTGAAACACTCCAACATTCATTGTTGAACTACTCCAACACCCACTCTTCAAACTTGCAACACAACAACACTAAAGAGTTCTTGAATGTTCTTTTCCAAAACATAATTTTATGCACTAAATTTAACCTCATACACTAGAAGAATTTTTAAAAAAAATAAATTAACATTTGTAACTATATTCTAATTGCAAAAGACATTTGCTACTAAAAATTGCTTAATTGCATTCAACAAGTTGCATACGACATTAGTTGCAAGTGTGGATGAAGTCAATGGTCAACAAAATATTTCACCATCCGTATACTATTGTATGTCATCTATATATTACTATAAAAATCAGCAACTTATGTAATGATACATGGCAAATGAAAAAGGTTTGGAAAAATTGTTTTAAAAACAAATGGTGGATCTTCATCATCAATTTATAAAGGTTTTAGATTGTGACACATGGCATAATAATAAATATGCCATGCGGCATTTTTGAATTTTAGTCGCAATAAATTAAAATAAATATTTAGGTGGGTAGGTGGGATTAAGTAGGTAGGTAGGTAAATAGTTTAAATTTCTTTTGGGTTTAACATTTATAGTTAAACTTCTTAAAAATTAAGTTATTTTGATTGGTTCATCCTAATTGACATGTGTTTTTATATGATAGTATAAGACAAAACCTCTTCAATATATAATTCTCAAAATGGAAGTAAAGGACAAAACATATGGGATAAAAATTGAAGTTACAATTTAGTTACAAATTAACTTGTAACTAATAAAATTATTTCATTTTTTTCCCTCCTTTTTAAAATTTTAAAATTATATTAAGTATATAAGTAATAAAAAATTAATTAATAAGCTCAATAATCAATAATTAATAATTATATCATAATCAATTCATTAATTCACTTAGTTATAAATTATTACTTCATAAATCATATGTAGAAAAACAAATAAGTGAAATAATAACTAATTAATAAGCTCAATATTTGTATAGTAATCAATTAACTATTTCATTTAATTATAAATTATTAATTCATAATTCATATATATACGAATGATTGAAATAATAACAAATTAACCAAATTATTATTTATAAGTTTACCTTAATAGTTTTTAAATTTAAAAATGAATAATTAAAATGTTAACTAGTTAATAATTAGTATCTAAATAATAATTAAATAACTAATTTATTAGTTATAAAATTAAGTTAAATAATAAATAGATCGGTAAATTATTAAGTAATATATAATTAACATTTAATTAATTAATAATTAGATAAAACTTATTGATAATAAATTTTCATTAATAATTTTCAATAATAAAATATAAATAGACTATTAAATAATCAGTTATTATTATTTAAATAATAACCAACTAACATAATAGTTACATACATTATTAATTAAGTGTTCAAATTTTTTTTAATGGAAGATAATTCTTAAAAAATCTGAATTAATTAACCAATTTATTATTTATGAGTTCTTAAATAGTAATTTCATAAAAAAATTTAAATGAATTAATTATTATTATATAAATATGAGTGAATTAAATAGCTTATTAGTTATAAGGTTTCATTAATGGTTTTTAAATAATCAAATAAATAGTTAAAATATGAAGTAATTAATTAAAATTATTTAAAATACTAAATTATTATAATTTATCGATTAAAATTTCTTGAATAATAATAATTAGAATATTAAATAATTATTAATTATTAATTAACCAACAATTAATTAATTAATTAATTAATTATAAATTATTATGAATAGTTCATAAATATACTAAAAATAACTACAATATTAGTACATTAACCACTATAATCAACTATTAATTAGTTAGTTATAAATAATTGCTTAATAGTTCATATAGAAACAAATAAATAACCAGTATATTGAATAATATTGAAATATTAATTATAAATACTAAATATGAACTATTAATTAACAATTAATTAAAAGTAATCATAATTAACTAATAGGTAGGTAGCTTATGGTAGGTAAGTAAGCAGGTAGCCTAAGCTTGATAGGTCAATAAACATATAAGTAGATAGGTTGATAAACTAGATTAAGTAAGTAAAATAACATATATAGGTAAGTAGGTAGGTAGTTAATTTATTTAAATACAAACTAAATACAACTTTATAAATACACCAATGAAAACATATCCCAATTATACCCTTAATAGAATTTAGAAAAAGTACACATACTTTTCAAAGATTTTTTAATAAACTTATGTAAATTATTAGGGGTTCTTTTGACACCCTAATAGTGCAACTAAATTTGGTTCCATTTGCAACTAATGGGACATATGGACATGATCATGGATGAAAAAAATTGTAATGTGTAAGACAAAAAAATCATCAGTTGTAATTGTAAGAATGGTCAAAGGTGCAAAATAGTTGTAGAAACAATTAAAATTAGTTGTGAATTACAATTAGTTGCACGTAGTTGCAAATGTATTGGTTGCATTTTGGGGGATTTCTTCTAGTGATAATCAATATATATAGTATAACTAAAATTCAAAATACCACCAAACTAGTTTTTTTTTCCAATGGTAATCAATAAACTTTCAAGTTGGAATTTTTTTCTACCTACCTAACAACTTTTTTGTAGCCTAATTGGAGCACCCAATCAATCACCATTGAATTGGGTCCCCTTGTTTGATCTCAATTTAAATTCTCAAGATGAACTTTGTTCCTTACTTCAAAATGACACCTTATTAATGTAATAGGAACATAAATTGTTACCAAACTAATTTCTCCTCCTTCTAATGTTTGTCCAACTAATAGGCTTTCTAGGTGGCATCTCTTCTGCATCTAGTAGCATGAATTTAAATTTAATAACACTCACAACTTTACTTACCCCATAAGCATTACACACATACATAACAACACATATATAAATACAATTTCATCTCACATTATAATATTATGTACCTATTGTTGCTTCAAAATGCATTTCAAATTTTTTAAAAATGTGTTTCAATTTTCAAATTTTCAAATGATTTTTTGCATAAAAATCAAGTGCACTGCTAGTTCAACTCATGCTAGTTGATATGAACCTAGTGTTGTGAAGATTGTTAGTAGGACCCACCAAGTTGAGGTGCATAACTTTGAATGTTGCAAATATGTCATATTTGAATTTTGTCATTCAAATGACACATGTCAAAGTTGAAAAAGAGATACTTCAATGGGAGATTAAAAAATCACTCAACCACCATCAAAAAAATGCTTGGGTTTTGCAACACACGTACCTACAAATTTCTTTGTCATTGTAAAAAAATATTAAAGTCATGTAGTGCACTTGGGTGTTGCAACAAAAATACCTAAAATTTTATAAAAGTCAACCAAAAGCTAACATTAACAAAATTATAACATGAGTCACAAGAATTTACAAATGTTCATCACTAGTGCCAACTACCAGTCGAGGAGAAAACAATTTAATGATCATCACAAGTGCTAGCTGCCAAGAAAGGAAAAATAGTTGCACAAAAGGTAGAAAATTGAGGAACATCGTATGTAATTATAAGATCCATCTAGATTTTTTTTATGTTGACAATATGCAAGTTCTATAGGAAGGATATTACCAAGATTTTTTTAATGTTGGCAATGTTTAAGTTATAGAGCAAGGGTAATCTCTTGATCATTCTCAAGTTATAGTTGCATAACTTGAATAGGAAGAAATTTTGTATAACTATTCATTTAATTATATTTGTCATTTGAGTTTACATGGGCCATGTTGCTAGTTGTTATAAATACTAGATGCCTTATAGTTGATGTTAATAGGCATTAGATACTTGATTAGGTCAGCCGTTTCATCTTACACATTTAAACCTTGAGTAATTGTCCTTTTAATGTGGCAAATTGGAAAAGCCTATGAATACCATAGTACCTTGGCCAATTCGACAATCAACTGTCGAATATTTAATTAATTTTTAAAAGTCCAATTTGACATTTTTATTTTAAAAAATTCATATTTTCGTCAAAAATATTAAATAAAATTTTAACATTTCAACAAAGATGAAGATCATCCAAGAATAATCAAGTTTCTTGGTCCTTTTTTCTGCTACAGATTTTTTTATTTAGGGTTTTTTTTAAAACTTTTAGGGCCTAGTCTTCACTTGTGCTTGGATGACCACCTGTATTTTCAACAGTTCAACAAAACATTCATATGAATGGACATTTTTGCTTGTCTAAATGTGTTAGTTGAAGTTAAGAATTTGTTACAAGTGCAAGGGAGTTTGAACCAGTGTTGGACAGTTCTCAAATGCTCATCTGGTTCTTGACTCTGTTCTCACATGAATGAAAACCGATCATGAGAACTTATATCCAATTCTCAAAGTCTTTGTATCAGTTGTTGTTGGCTCCTTTTGTTGTTCTTCTCTCACTAAGGGCTGCTACTCTTCTCCTGTTGCTATTACCTTTCTTCTCCCATTGCTTTTATTCTTTTCATGTTGTTGCTATTCTTCTCACATGGTGCTGCTCTTTTCACATGAGGAAGTAATTAAATTATTAATTATATAATTACTAAAATTGATTTTAATTAATAGAAATTTTAATAACCATGCTGTGAAAACCGAATGTTATTGTATATGTGAAAATTGCCCTATCTTAAAACTGAGTGAGTTTGAAAAAATTAAAAACTTGATAACCTGGTCAATTTCTTCCAACCCAAATATATATGTACACTAAAAAACAGATCAGGTTCTCATAACATCATGCCAGAACCAGAATCAGCTGATTCTCACAAACAAGTGAAAACCACCCAACACTGGTTTGAACCTTGGCTCAAGGTTAGAAAATAATTCTCATAACATTAGGATTTTAAATGTTTCTATTGGAAGTGAACTTCCACATGAAGCATGCTCATATGGGAAAATGTTGCAACCACCCATACTCACAGTAACTCAAGCCTGTGGGAGTCAAATCACATTTGAATATAACATGACATCAAGCTTAGAAACAAGAAGTCATCCTTGTCATGTAGAGGTGCATTTACAACTGCAACATTTCATTTCCCATTGAATCAACATCAAACTTGGAAAATGATGATTAAATCAGTAACTGTTATTGGTGAGGATTGGTAGGTAAATACATCAATAAACCAAGTGAATATATGATACATCACAAGGGGATTGAGAAAATTAAGGTTTTGCATGTTCTTAAGGTTACACAAAAGGAATGGTCAGATTAAGCTTTCAAATTCTAGTTCCAAAAATTAATGTGTTAAACCATTGTTACCATCCTTTTGTTTGTTTTTGAAGCGACCTATCAGGGATTCTTTGCAGACACACACATTTACAGCAGGAAGTGAAGCATGAACTTGAACCCATTAAAGCATCTTGGACAAAATCCATTCTACAAAACTTACCTACCTATTTCAGACTGGCCTTTGAACACTGAAATTCTGGCCTTAGCAACACTTGGTACAAGCTCACTTTAAGACTGACCAAGCTCATAATATGTGCACAGTGACAGATTGTACTCAGCAAGGAATATAATAAGTCGAGCAAAAACACTTCAACATGGTACACAGGTAAAAAAACACTTATTTACTACTGAGAATTTACAAACTCACCCCTGTGCCATGTGCATCTGCTGGGTGCTCAGTCATTTAAACAAATCTTAATCACCTAACCTGGCCCTATCACTCACACCTACAATCCCATCAGCTGTACTACCAGCATCAAAACATGACTAGTCAAGCTAGTATGCACCAATGGAATTGTCCTAGTTGCCTGCTGCCCTGTACAGGCAATTCTCCATGCTAGGTAGGGTACACAGGAAGTACACACAGACGGAACTCATGAAACAGTTTGGCAAAACAGGTCACTTTGTTTAAAGAAAAACCTCCAATCTCAAATGATACCAATCATTCTCTTGAACTTCAAGAAAAATGTATGTTTCAACACGATCCATCAGATACTCAGCTCAGAAACATCTGTACAAACATGAAATATAGATCTACTGCAAAATCATGTTCATTGACCAAACTGCAATAATCATAGATCACCTTCAGAGCAGGGAGAGTTTGTCTCACATCTGGCAGGGTCTGACTCCAGGACTCTCTTGGGTCTGCTTCAACTACTGTACTTTTCCGTGACCACTCATACTCCCTGGAATGTAACACCTGTAAATAAAGCAAATCAACTGATACTGCATGACATGCTGCCTAAATGGTGTAGGTTCTCAAACTTGTCAAAATGGATGTTCGCCTCCCTGAGCATATCTTCAAGTTTGTTATGTAGAAGTCAATTGTTCTAAACAACCAAGTACCAGGTAACTCATATTCATAGGATTCTTTATGGGAAAACCTGAACATGGATCTTACCAAACTGATTTAAGAGATGCAGCTTCACTTAGAAAATCACAATGCAAGTTCCAAATGCACTTCTCAATAAAAAGGAATATATGCACACAGCAGTATAGAAGGGGGACCAGAGAATGGGCAGAAGAATTCATATCATTGCCTTGAATGCGAGATTGCACCCTTCCCCAATTGTAGTAGCACTTCTTTAGAGCCTGCAACTGCAGAAAGCCCTCCCTGATGGTCCAGCATAACATCCCCCTTGCCTGGCCTATCCCAAATTTTCACATGACCCTCATGGCAGGCTGTCACAATGGCATCTTTTGTAAAGAGAAGCCCAGACAGAGGCTCAGCATGCACACGATGGGCCATCACAGGTGCAAGCTTGGGCACCTCCTTGCGAATGGGTGCAGGATGTAAGGCACCCATGGTGTGGACAGCTCCATCACATGTTGACTGATTAGTGGATGCACTGAATGATGGGGAGACACCCAAAGGTGCCATGTGTCGCAGTGGCACCACCACTTCATCCATGGCAAAATCCCATAACAAGAGTTGAGTGTCCTGTGTGAGGACACCATGTCAGTTCCTGTGATTGTTACCCACAGTACTATTTCAAACTACCATTTGCATCATGCAGATTTTCCAGCCTCTGCAAATGCACACAAAAATACAGATGTCTATTTGACTCTTAAAAAACCAAAGAGTTTTTGAAACAAACTGAAATGGGACAAAAAATGTAAACTCTCACAAGGACCCAATCTCTTCATGTCAAAGCAGTCTCTTGAAGAAAATCATGTGTGTCCAGACAGAAATTGCACAAAAACATTAAGGTAACTAAATAAATGCTGTGTCAGTTTGGGCCAAATGAAAACAACAAAAACAGGACTGAGTGCAATCACAACCTTGCAAGTGTTACTCACAAAGTATCAGACTATCACCTTCATCATAGATGGCAGTGACTAGATGCCATTACTCCTCACAGACTTCATTGGCTCCTGACAGGGGAGGGTGGGTAGTACACAATAATGTGCTCAAAATTTAGGGCAAACAATTATGTAAAAGTGTGAATTCTGAATTTCTGTTGTACATCTGGAAGCAAAAGAAATGCTCAAGTGTCTCAAAGAAGAATACCTGACCTACAGAACCAAATCGGTAAGTGGTGATCTCGCCTGCACCAGTATCAACGGAGGGTGCTTCCCAATAATGATCAAAGGCCACCCCACTCACCTGTCATGCCCTCAGTTGAACATGCAACCAGAGAAACCCAATCAAATTACCTGACAATGAGGTGACAGAGAAGAGGCTACAACCATAAAGTTCAAAGCATGAAGCTGAACTTCATGGATCTTATCAGCTTTATCTGATGCTGAAGACTCAGGAGGTAATGTGAGAAGCTGGGCACCTAAGATCTCACCTCACTTGCTCGCACTTGGGATTAAACTCATCTTGCTTTCAAGAACTGCCACCCTAGATGACCTATCTATGAGATTAGAATGAACATAACATGCAGTCACTCACCCTTTGCAAAAGGAGTCAATCACCAAGTATCAGAACATCACCTTAAATATAAATGGCAGTGACTAGCTGCCATTACTCCCCAATTACTTTATTAGCTCTCAACAGTGCATATAAACAAATATAAAACAATAGGCTCAAATTTTGGGCAAGTAACCATACAGAAAACTTCATCCTGAGTTCAATTTCCTTTCTGGAAGCAACAAGAAGCCACCTTAGACTACAGAAAGATTTTTCTTTCTCAACCTTAGAACAAGCTTGCTCCTCATGAGAAATGTACCAATGGTATAGACACATGCACAAAAAAAGCATTTCTTAGGTGGTTTTAAGAAAAGGAAATTTGTTTTTGACCCCCTGACCTAGCACCATTACATGAATTACATGATATCAAACTAATCAACCATTCTGTGGTTGGACATTATTAAACTAAATGAAATGAACAATGCTTTCCCAAGACAGTTCATGATTTCAACAACACAGCCCCTTGCAACTGTGCATGGGAATAAAGATGTGTCATGATGCTGCAGTGCAATGGCCTAGAGCTGGTCTAGGCCATAAATGCTGATATGCACTCTAAAGGATGACAGATTGAGTACCAAAATCAGTTCAAGCTGTGGTCTCCTGTATCTACCCTTGCCTATAAGCAACATGACTGGCACACAAAAATAGTATAAGGTTCCTTGGGGGAGGTTACTACATTAATATCTATTTGTGGAAAACCTACTCCACCTCTCCCTGGGTACAGATGAAGTCACAAAACCTTTTCAAACCCACTGATCTGTAGTATCTACCATTGCCATCAAACACATATTCTTGGCATATGACATTAGTATGAGGTAACCTGTAGGTGGTTGCCTGGTACTACTGTCTACTTCATGGAAAACCTACTGGATTCTGGATGGCAGAGGACGGGACAAAGTCAATGTGTTGGGAATGATCACACCAGAGTAAAGAAAGGAGAAGACCAACCCAGGAGTTGTGGCCCTCCCCCCATGCAACTACAGCTTGGTCCTCCATGCTCCAAACTTGAACTAAATCATCTTCACCTCCTGTCAATATGTATTTTCCATCCAGACTGTCCCATAGTCATCACCCTTACAATTAGTCCTCCAACTATCCTCCACATTCTTAAAAACAAAATGCAATCCAGTGTCCATGTCATCCTGACTACAGTTTCACCTTTCTGTGAGGCTTTAACAGGTAGCACTGTCTTTACAAAAGTCTTGGAATGGAACACAATCCTAATAAAATATAGATTCTCATGTAAATGTCATTGGGAGATGCAAAAAGACTACCTTCCAAAAGTCCAGGACTTGGAACAAACCTGTATGGAATTTTGGATGTCTAGAAACTCCTGGTATTTGCTGCTAAAGAAATTCAGTCTGAAACCATCTCTAAACTTTAGGTCACATTGCTCTATTCCATCTAATAGGAACATTCAACACAATAAATAATCCTCAAGCACCATATGGAAAATTAATCAAGTTACATCTACACCATTTCACATGTACACCTATACTTCACTGTGATATTGATCTGGTGGGTATGGTGGGATACCTCCATGCACAGCAGAGCAGAGCACCAAAGTAACTCTTGCTACCACACACCAGTAACTCCTTCACAAACTCAAACACCCTCAAGTAGCCTGCGACCATCAAAATTGGGTAAAAACTTCTGTTCAGTAAAAATTTTAGGTCCTCAATTTTGCTACTAGCTCTGTGCTGATCCTAACTTCCATGCCAAGTTAGTTGTAACATGCACACCATAAAGATTGCAAGCCCCCTCATCATCCAGATCATTGAATCAAGCCTCCTGGTCTCCTCAACAGCAAGCAACTTTTCAATATAGATATAGTGGTCCTCTAAAACAGTGTTGTTGAAACTTAAGAGTCATTGTTCCTCAAGATCTGAAATTGGTCAGTCGAATGCAGCAGTTTCCTGGTAAAGGAGACTCCAGAAAGTAAGAAGTTTAAGGATCCCAGATGAGCTGGAAATCAGGTAATTATAGAAGATCCTGAAAGTTTGAGTAAATAATAAAAATGGAATAAACATACCATCCCGGCCAACTGTTGCCAGATACATGCCATCCGGTGAAAAAGCAAGACCATTAATCGAGCCCTGGCCAATGTGCCATCTCGCAATCGGGTTGCTCTGCATCAAGCATTCATGCAAAGACCCCCAAATCTTCTTTGGTCTAGTCCAAAGTTCATTTACACTCCAGGACCACAAAACTGCATTTATGCAAGATGCAAGCCATGTCGCTGCAAAGACAAACAGCAACTCCTACACTGGACCCATTGCTGTTAAACAAGGGGATGATAGTCCATTTAGTTCATGACACCTTGATTGGCATGCTCATTGTTAGCTACACTGATACCAACATAAATATTTGCATCAACCACTGAGACTGCTGAAGCACAACATTCACTCAGCTCAACTTCACCTTCACACTGAAAACCATATTAGACAAGCCAACCTGGACTGGGATGAGCCAATGCCAATTGTAAAGATCAACTTACCTTACTAGACTTGGCATGAGCAATGGAGAACTGGGTGGTATCTTTTACAGGTGGGAATGGTACATCTCCACTGCCATCTTTGGTCTGCCACAAACTCACACAGATCAACAGTCAAAAGATATGTCTCCCGATCTTGCCCTTTCCTTTCACCATATGTGACACCCTGTTGTTCTATATGACAGAAAGCCGAATAGAACAATGACCCAAATGTCTAAAAACAAGGAGCATTTCAAGCATGTGCAATCTAAATTTGCCAGAAACAGCACATTAATCTTCATGCTACTCACTTTATCATAGACATAGACATTGCCATCTGCATGCCCGGCCACAAACAGGCCTTCTGCATTTGGCACCCATGCAACTGCATTGCACCGGCTGCATTGCCACCAAAAATCCTCATTAGACTTCATCTACCTTATTGGTCTAGAATCAGGTCACTCTAAATACTGTAAGGATGCTAAGATTATGTGCTCACCAGTGGAAAGTGAACAGTACATATCACACCTGGTAAGATGGAAACAAGCTTGCCCTGGAAAATATTGAGGCTCTTACAAGGAGGAACTCACCAAGACAATCCCCAATGTATAATGAGATCACTTTTTCTGGAAGTTCTTTCATCAAGATTATGCAGAGGACATTGAGAAAACAGAGCTGCAGAGCCTACCAACATTGTTTACCAAGATGCTGATTATTCCTAGAAATAGAAAAAAAAATTGGGCCAAAGGCATTGCTTCAATTTAAGCACAGTCCATAGGGATCATCACAATCAAGAAAGGAAAAACATTTGTCAGATTAGCCCTCAACCTGATACAATACATCATACCGAAAACTAAAGGACGGTCAGGAACACCTACTTGGTAGCACATGACTCTTTTTGACTAAAAACCTTTACTAGGACAAGATGCTCCATAAGACTGCACCTGCTGTTGATGGACCCATCCTTGTTGTAGTGCAGACCCCCCACCAACTTTTTTCCCACATCCTGCAACTGTTGTCTTAGAGATGCCGAGTACACTGCACCAATCACCATGCCAACTCTCACCAAAAAAAGCCCAAGATGCACACAAGTGAAGGATAAAAGACAGAAATCATTCAGCAAGGCAACATAAGAGGGCAAAATGGTGTTAATACAGCAGTTGAGAGGATGGTAGCAAAATAGTGACCTTTCCATCTAGACATAAAACAAAGCACTTGGATGGATAAAAATAATCACCATCTCCAGAGCTCAAACCAACCAGAAGATCATGGCCATCCTTTGCTTCTGAATCAAAAGTGTGACAAGTTGGATTTGAACTATTGAAGTGAATGATCTTTATTGCCTCCTGCAGTAGCACAATCAGTCAATATTCCACACCTTAATCTGATAGAGACAGGAGAAAAACATGCCCTGTAAATAATGCTCAACCAAATGCTGATGAATCATCATTAGAGCAGACCATGGTCCATACAGCAGCTACTAGTATTCAAGACTTGAAACCAAAGATGGCATCAATATGGTATGGACTGGTATTGCATACAAAATACAATGGGACACATAGATTCAAGGAACACAAACCATGACAAAGTGTGCACAAGTCATACCAAATTGTGGTTTGCCACCCTGGTATGCCCTATACCACTACTCAATGCAATAAACTTTGTGACAACCTGCTACACTCCTGATACTGACTACCTAACCAATAAAGAGTTCACAACTGCTTGCCTTTTCTGGTGAGTTATAATCACTGATGAGAAGTGCATCGCCCACATTAAAAATGAGATAGGTGCCCTCTCCATCAAAACTAGAGGTCACAGGACCATTGCTTGAGTTCACATTGGTGATGGGAGTTGCTGTTGATTTGATAGCTCCACTAAGCCTACCAGAGAATCCATTGCCCCCACCAAAGCCAAGTCCTCTAGTACCATTTCCTGCCCCCAATAGCCTTGTGGTAAACCTAACCCCTCCATTGCTACCGGAGCTGCCACTATTGCTTGGTGTTTGTATTGGCTTATCCCTCAAATGCGCCAATGTCACCTGCTCTCAACCATTTGCAATATGACAACTCTAACCCATCAAACTTGCAGTCTTCATTGCCCATTTATGCTTCTGAACCATTCTGACCACAGACATCTACCTTCTATCCCATCAACAAGCAAACTCTCCCCTTGAACACATTGACATGCTCCTCAAAGTCTCTGCTGCAGTTCTGATCAACCTATTGTACACATTGATTTACAAAACAAATGTACAATGCCTCCTGTCTATCGGTCATCATATGACCTAATCGTAGAAACAAAAACGGCAACAATCCCCTGCTTAGGGATTCAAAATCAACTGCAACAAGTATAAGGCCCACCACAGACATGCAAATGTAGGTTCTTGTCTTGGCTTCTTTGAGCTGCCAACGTGTGTTCAAGAGTGTGTTTTTTTTCATAATCCCCTTCTCTGGACTGCCCTCACAGTGCTACACTCAACACTATGATACCAACAGTCCATGAGCTGGGTATACAAAAACCAATGAAAATGAGAACCGTATGTTACTTTCCACATACATTCTGGAGGCCACGCTTCCACAGTTATGCAATCAAAGACCAAAGCTCCGCAAGAAAAATTGAGTCTCTCCTGAGAATTTTTCAGGGGCAATAGAGAGAGAGAGAGAGAGAGAGAGAGAGAGAGAGAGAGAGATTTTGGCTGCTCTGACCAAAACACTTGACCTAAAAGATGCGTGTGATGTGCAGAAACATGACACCCTATCCTTAAGACTAGACCAACGCCCCTCAAAAAGTTCATACTTCAACATGAAGCTTTAGATCTGGAGAGAGATAGCGAGGGGTTCCGGTACCTGAGTTATGACCTTGCCGAGGTTATAGTGCAGGAGGCCAGTCGGATGAGTCTTCTCGTGAGACAAACTATAACGACCCTCCGAGGTTTTGAAATGAGAACGGAAACTGGAGCTTTGTGAATTCGACGTAGCCATGATAACCCTCCTCCTCCACCTTCTTCACTCGAGCAGCAGAAGGAGCACGTCAGAACCTCCACGATTTGCAGCATACCACCTCTTTCTCACTCTCCACTCCCAATCTCTCTTCTTCCCAAACCCCGAAGTACAACTCTACACATAACTCTGCGGCTGCTGCTGCAGATCCTCCTCCTCCTCCTCCTCCTCGGCTTGCTCTACCCATTTCTCCCAAACCCCTTTCGCCCAGAACACCCTTTCTTCACTTTCCCATCCCAATCCCTATTCTTCTTTTCCTCAAACGCACTCTCTCTCTCTCATCTTCTGTTCGCCTGACTCTTTGGCTAGCCCAATCCCACTCCATCAATCCGTCCCCCTAAAAACAAAACCCCACCCCCGAACACCCACAATCTCCAAAACAGAATATATGCACAACAAAGCAGTTTTGGTCGACGTTTAGACAGTTTTCTACACACTCGGAGATAGGACAGTCAAAACTCTTCACACTGTGAAGCACGAGGTGCGATGGTAGAAGAAGAGGGGCACGGAGACTTGGTCGCAGCTGATATTAGACTTGGCAAACAAGCAAGCAAGCAAGCAGCAGAAGCTGTGTAGCTGCGCATCACGAGCAGGTGAAGAGAGAAGGACCGAAGGAACGAAGGAAGTGGGTGATGGTCTCTGCCCTTCCTAGCCAGGGCCTTTACATGTCACCCGGTAACCTAAACAGGTCAGAGTGAGCAAGCACCCACCAGCGCACCATGCAGGATGGATGGTAGGGTTTAGGTAATAAGTTAAGTTATGTTAAATACTTAAATGGATTCAATAAATGTTTTTGTTGATTAGAAAATAATTTCTTAATTGTTGAAATTAAGAAAGGTTGTGATTAGAAAATTTATTTCATATATTTTTTATCCTCCTTTTCAAATGAGTAAAACTATATAAAGCAAGTATCATATCTAATGGTAAGTGTTCAATTTGTTAAATTTACAAAATAATTCAAAGTGATTACATTCACGTTTTTAAATTACATAATTGAAAAGTTTATGTGGATTTCTTGTTGGAACATAATAATGTTAACACAAAGTTAGGTGAATGTTTGTTAACATAAAATGTTCCAAAAAATGAAAATTTACAAAAGAAATTATAACATTATGTAGTGGTTCGAAAAACGGTCCTATAATAAGTCTTTGTTATGAAACATTTTATTTCCTTTGTTAAAAAATTCATTTTATTTTATACATGTTTCATATGTGTTTTAGACCACAATAACATATGTGTTTAGAAAATATGAAAAAACAAATTTTGCATAACAATTGTTGTTAAATGATGGTTTGAAAAGTTTGCAATGAATTTATCCATTTTTGCATGTCCTTTTGTTTTTAACCTTTTGTAAAATGATTTGTAAGCATTGGGCTTAGTTTTTCTTTCTACAATGGATGTAGTTAATGCAACTTTTGTTGGAAGAGACAAACGTTCAATGGCACCTAGTTGACACGGTCATTCTTAACTTCTAAAACTATCAATCTTAATTTACAAAACAAAATTTTCTTTGTCCATTTTTTTTTCATGCCTACACATCATTGTTACGTGTTAGACTTCTTCATGCTTGTGCTTCATTTGGTTCATCTTCCTACAAGTTTTACTTATTCTCCACACAGTGTCAAACTAAAAGGCTTTATAGAACATTTTCTTTGCCATTGCCAAATAAACACACACATCCTTGAAAAAATCACATTTAGGAATTTGAAACCTTAATTTTTGTCACCAAAAGTAGGGATTGGATGGCATTTGGAGATATCACCCATTGTCACAACTCACAACAAATGTTATTATAAGAAAGAAATTGTAAAGGATAATAAAAATAATGTAAATAAAAAATATTATTAAAATACATGCATGTTATGTCTGAATGGCAATAGGTGTGTTGGGTAAGTTACGTACATATAACTTGTGTAACTATTGTATGGTATTTAATTGTTAATAATACATTGGTGAGTAAGGTTTTTATCCTTATGTTTGAAGTAGCCTTCAATGCGTTAAAAACAACGAAAATATACATGAAACATTAACACACAAATGCCATTTGGGATGAACTAACAAAAAAGGCTTGACCCCAAAGGCTTAACCTAAATAAAATTATTTTTAAATATTTTAAAACCTGAACTTGCCTACCTAACTTAGATCTATTTACCTACTTATTTAACCTAAGCCTACCTAGCTATTAAAATTAAAATTGAAAATATTTATAAAATTGTGCCATGTGGCAACACTAATTAGCCTATATAAATTCACATGGTTTTTCATTGGCCATTAAATCTGTGAACATCATTTGCCAAATGATTTACATGTGCTACATTAATAAAGGTTACCAAAATAATTACAATATAGTCACAAACAATAATACATGTATGGTTTGGTCAACATATGAAACCATGTATGTTAACCATAATTTCATCCATCTTTGAATTACATCGACATTGATGTCATGCCACATGTGATTTTGGTTATTTGTGACTACATTCACATAATTATAGGGATTTTAATTACAAATGTTCTTTGCGATTAAAAGAATTCATAAAGACAAGTTGTAAATTTGATTTTTTCTTTTAGTGATAATTTTGGTTTTGACATTTTCCTTCAAATTTTTGATCCTTTGAGCTTAATTCAAAAACTAAATTTGGTTCCATGTATTTACCAATGTTGGGTAGGTATTTAATTGACTTTTGAACATTTACTTAATATTAAACCATGTATATATATATATAACCACTGAGTGTTGTTTTTTTGAAACCTAGCCTTGCTAAGCATTTCAAGAAGTTGGTACCCACCCCCACCTCATAACCAAACTTTTATAAGTTCAAATACTAATAACCATACCCAACATGGGGAGAAACAAGCGCAAAAGGTATCTACCAAAAACTTGGATTCATACCCTTTTAATATTTGATTTATACCCTTTTAGTAATGTTAGTAGTGTTTGCAATATATGTTTGTAGTTTGCATTTTTCATGTCTCTTTCATTTTTTGCAAACAATTTCTACCTTTACAACTTGTAACATTTACATTGAACCTTCTATCAATGTGTTGTTGAAACTATGAACACAACCTATTAGCTATTAGAGTTTTTAAAGATGAATCAAATTCTTTTAGGGAAACATGCCAAATATAAAGCCCAATGAACTACAAGAAGGTAAGTTATTTTAAAGCTTTGCAACCTTCTTTGTGTTAAAATTGCAGTACTTTGGTTTTAATCTTTTACACCATCACTTTTACATTGGTGAAAAATAGAGAATTTTATGAAAGTTGTAAAAGTTGGGGAGGACAAAGATTTTCGACATTCATGGTGACTACTAACCAATAATAGTATTTTTGCATTTTTAATCTTTGATCTTAGAGTTTGTTATTCATTATGTTTCATTCTTTCATTTGTTTTACAAATTGTTGCAAGTTTTGCATGAATACATGTTTGTGAAATAACAAGGGTGTGTGAAGTTTTTTCTACTTTCTTACTTTTGGCAACTATTGTGTTTGTTCATATATTCATTTGTTTTGTCAACTTTCACCAAGCCATGAAAATAAGTCTTGTTTATTCACCTATTTTGATTAGGAAAAACAAGCCATTCAACAAGGAAATCTTGAAACATTTAAAGCTTAGTTTAATCAAGCAGCAGATTATCGAAAACAAGTCATATCACTTGCTCCAAGTAATTATATTGAAGCACAAAATTGGTCAAAAATTATAGGATGTTTTAAAGTATAAAGTAAGAACTATTTTGAATGAAATAAATTGTACATGTCCCTTAAATTTTATTATTTTATGGGAAAGAAAGGGTAATAAAAAAACCCTTTTTTTTCAAAATGGTTTTCCCCTCCCTAATCAGGTTTTATTAACAATCGGTAGAAAATATTGATTATTAATAATAAAAAGTATTGATTGTTAATGGGGGAAATTGCAACAAATGGAAAAACCAACTATTATTTTAGTAATATAATAAATAAAATACGAATATAAAATGTCATATATTCATCCAATAAAAAAAATGACTAGGAATGGTCCAATAAGCACTTTAAAGATGTGTCATAATAATTTGGAATACTTACCCTAGGTAATTTCTATATCATAGTTGCTCCAATTACAAATTGGAAAGTGGGATAAAAAAAAGTTTGATAATTTATATCTCTTAGAAGCTTACCAATTATTATTGGTGGGTTTTTCCTAAGCCTTGTCTGAAGAGAGGAAAACCTCGATGATTATTCGTTCACCGAAACTAGAAGTCAAGATTTTGGTGGAAAGGGATCATGTAAAAACTTCTTTTGAAAAATGGGCTAAATCGGGACATTTTTCAAAGACTTTAGCTAAAGGTCCCAATATTACCACTTGGATTTGGAACTTACACACTAATGCTCATGATTTTGATAGTCACACCAATGATTTAGAAAAAAATTCTCGCAAAGCTTTTAGTGGCCACTTGGTCAATTAGCTATCATTTTTATTTGGTTGAACTTCCACAAAACTTGTTTTTCGAACTATGAAGCATGGTTAAATGATCCTATTCACATTAAACTGAGTGTTCAGGTTGTTTGGCCAATAGTGGGTCATGAGATTTTTAATGGAGATGTAGGCGGAGGTTTTTAGGGAATACAAATAACCTTTGGTTTTTTTCAACTTTGGCAAGCATTTGAAATAACTAGTGAATTACAACTTTATTCTACTATAATTAGTGGATTAATTTTTGCAACACTTATGCTTTTTGCTAGATGGTTCCATTACCATAAGGCTATTCCAAAATTGGCATGGTTTCAAAATGTGGAATCTATGTTGAATCATCACTTAACAGGACTATTGGTACTAGGCTTTTTATCTTGGGCAGGGCATCAAGTGCATGTTTCTTTACCTATTAATCAACTTTTAGATGTTGGGGTAGATCCTAAGGAAATACCGATTCCTCATGAATTTATTCTAAATCGTGATCTTTTGGCTCAACTTTATCCAAGTTTTTCTAAAGGATTAACCCCATTTTTTTACGCTAAATTGGTTAGAATACTCATTTTTTAAACCTTCTGTGGGGGATTAAATCCAATTACATGAGGTTTATGGTTAACTGATATGGCACATCATCATTTAACTATTGCAATTTATTTTTATAATAGTTGGTTGTATGTATATAACTAACTTCAAAATTGGTCATAATATCAAAAAAATTCTAAATGTTCATAGAGGGCATTTTACAAGTGAAGGCCATAAAAGTATTTATGAGATTCTAACTACTTCGTGGCATGCCCAATTAGCCTTTAACCTGGCTTTACTAGGTTCTCTAACATTGTGGTAGCTCATCACATGTATTCTATGCCTCCTTATCCATATCTAGCTACTAATTATGGTACCTAACTCTCTCTATTTACACATCACATGTGGATCGGTGGTTTTCTCATAGTTGGAGTTATTGCACATGCTGCTATTTTTATGGTGAAAGATTATGATCCAACAACTTAATATAACAATTTATTAAATCGTGTCCTTTGACACTGTGATGTGATAATATCACATCTCAATTGGGTTTATATCTTTTTAGGTTTTCATAGTTTTGGTTTATACATTCATAATGATAACATGAGTATTCTGGAACACCCCCAAGATATGTTTTCAAATATTGCTATAAAATTATAACCCGTTTTTGCCTAATGGATACAAAATACCCATGTTTTAACACTTGATTTAACAGCTCCCAATGCAACAACAAGCACCAATTTAACCTAGGGTGGTGGTGATCTAGTTGCAGTCAATGGCAAAGTGGCTTTATTACCAATTTCATTAGGAACTTCAAACTTTCTAGTACATCATATTCATGCCTTTACTATCCATGTCATTGTTTTGATATTATTCAAGGGTGTTTTATTTGCTCGTAGTTCTCGCCTAATATTTGATAAAGTTAATTTCGATTTTCAATTCCCATGTGATGGACTTGGAAGAGGAGAGACGTGTCAAGTGTCTACTTGGGATCATGTTTTCCTGGGTTTATTTTGGATGTATAATGCAATTTCGATAATCATTTTTCATTTTAGCTAGAAAATGGAATTTGATGTTTGGGGTAGCATAAGTGATCAAGGAATGGTAATTCACATTACAAGAGGTAACGTTGCACAAAGTTCAATTACCATTAATGGATGGCTCCATGACTTTCTATGGGCACAACCATCTCAAGTAATACAATTTTATGGTTCCTTGTTATCTACATATGACCTTTTGTTTTTGGGTGTTCGTTTCATCTAGGCTTTTAGTTTAATGTTTATACATAATGGCCATGGATATTGGCAAGAACTTATTGAGTTTATTATTTGGGCCCACAATAAATTAAGAATTGTTCTTGCTATCCAACCTAAAGCCTTAAATATCATACAAGGCCGTGTTGTAGGTGTAGCTCATTATTTTCTAGGTGGGATTGCCACAACATGGGCATTCTTCCTAGCAAGAATTATTGTAGTACGATAATGGGTAGGAGGATTTGAAAAGCATTATGGCATCAAGATTTCCAAAATTTAGCTAGGGCTTATCTCAAGACCCAACTACTCATCATATTTGGTTTAGTATTGCTACCACACTTGACTTTGAAAGTCACAATGATATGACCGAAGAATGTCTTTATCAAAAGATTTTTGCTTCTCATTTTGGTCAATTAGCTATTATTTTCCTATGGACTTCCAGTAATTTATTTCACGTGGCTTGGTAGGGTAATTTCGAAACATGGCTACAAAATCCTTTACATGTAAAGCCTATTGCTCATGCAATTTGGGATCCCCATTTTGGTCAACCCGCTATAAAAGCTTTTACTCAATGTGGAGCTTCGGGTCCAGTTAATATAGTTTATTCCGGTGTATATCAATGGTGGTATACAATTGGTTTTTGTAACAACCAGGATTTTTATATTGGAGCTTTTTTTCTATTTTCTTTTCCGCCATTTTTTTAATTGCGGGTTGGTTGCATCTACAACCTAAATGGAAACCAAGTATTTCATGGTTTTAAAATGTTGAATCTTGTCTCAATCATCATTTGTCAGGACTTTTTTAAGTCAATTCCCTAATTTTGACAGGACATTTAGTCCATGTGGCTATCCCCGAATCAAAAGGTGAACACGTAAAATGGGGTAATCTACTAATGGCATTAAACATCCCCAAGGTTTAGGACCCTTTTTTGTAGGTTAGTGGAATATTTATGCCCATAATGTTGATTCAAATAGTCATTTATTTGGTACTTCCCAAGGATCAGGTTTTGTTATTTTAACTTTCTTCAAAGGTTTTCATCCACAGACCCAAAGTTTATGGTTAACTGATATAGTTCATCATCATTTGACTATTGCAGTTGTTTTTATCATCGACAATCATATGTATAAAACCAACTTTGGAATTGGCCATAGTATCAAAGAAATTTTGGAAGCACATACTCCTCCAAGGGGCCAATTGGGCTACAGACATAAGGGTATTTATGACACAATTAATAATTCTCTTCATTTCCAATTAGGTCATACTCTAGCCTCTTTAGGAATTATTATTTCTTTAGTAATTCAACATATGTAATCTCTACCCACCTATGCATTTCTAGCACAAGACTTTACTATTCAAGCTACGTTATATATTCATCATCAATATATTGCTAGATTTATAAAGATAGGTGCTTTTACTGATTGAACTTTTTATTTTATTAGGGATTATAATTCGGAATAATAAATTAATTATGTATTAACAAGAATGTTAGAGCACAAGGAAGCTATTATATCACATTTAAGTTGTGCGGGTTTATTCCTAGGTTTCCATACCTTGGGACTTTACGTTCATCATGATGTTATGTTTGCTTTCGGTACTCCAGAAAAACAAAATTTGATTGAACCTGTATTTGCTCAATGGATCCAATCTGTTCATGGTAAAACTATATACGGTTTTGATGTGGTTTTATCTTCAGCAGATAGCCCAACTTTTAATGCTAGTCAAAGTTTATGGTTACCCAGTTGGCTGGATGTAATCAATAATAATAATAATTCACTATTTTTAACAATTGGTCCCGGAGACTTTTTAGTTCATCATGCCACTGCTTTGGGTTTACATGCAACTACATTAATCTTGATAAAAGGTGCTCTAGATGCACGTGAATTTAAGTTAATGCTAAATAAAAAAGAATTTGGTTATAGTTTCCCTTGCGATGGTCTAGGACGAGGTAATGCTTGCAATATTTTGGCCTGGGATTTTTTTACTTAATGGTTTTTTGGATGCTAAATACTATTGGATGGGTTACTTTTTATTAACAATGGAAACATATTACTTTATGGCAAGGAAATGTAGCTCAATTTAATGAATCTTCGACCTATTTAATGGGATGGCTAAGAGATTACTTATGGTTGAATTCCTCACAACTTATTAATGGGTACAATCCTTTTGGTATGAATAGTTTATCTGTTTGGGCATGGATGTTTTTATTTGGACATCTTGTCTGGGCCACTGGTTTTATGTTTCTTATCTCTTGGGCGCATGGTTATTGGCAAAAACTTATCAAAATTTTGGCATGGGCTAATGAGCATACACCTTTGGTTAACTTAGTTCGATGGAAAGATAAGCCAGTGGTTCTTTCTATTGTTCAAGTGAGATTAGTCGGACTAGCTCATTTCTCTATTGGTTATATATTTATTTATGTCGCTTTCCTAATTGCATCTACATAAGATAAATTTAATTAATAATAGCATCAAAACTCCCTTTAACTATGTGATATCTTACACCGGGTAGATATTTTACTCTTCCTCCTTTTACTAGTATTACAGAATGTTCTTGCAAATTGTGACAAATACTTGGTATATAAGCTAGAGGTTAATCTAATTCTAACCACTTTATGTAAGGCAAAGTTTGGCTTTTTCGGTATTGTGGTGGAAAAATTAACAAAAGAATTACCTTGTATTGTCATTTTACAAAACCGTACGTGAGACTTTAATTTCATACAACTTTCGTTCAAAATATTATTAACAAATAATTGCGTATTCAAGCTTTCTTATGTTTTAATTCGGAACGACTAATATTCCATTTTAATTATTTTCACGAATAAAAAATGATGATTTTTAATTTATAATTTGGTAAATATAAATAACAGTAATATTTTTATTATTTCCTTTTTACAACATTGTGATCAAATCTCAAGATTGTTACTATCTACTGGTAAGTAATCCAAATGCAAATAATTCGAAAAATTGATAGGTTGGTATAAGGTTATCTAGGCAATTATACATTATATTAAATCAATTAGGAATTCATTTTTTGAAAAATATTATTTGACTTTTGTGTTTTGATTCAGTTGGCTTGTTCAAGAATAGTTTCAATAACTTACGGATATCTATATCATGTTGATCGACTGTGTGAAGCCCATAAATAAGAATAAAGATGGCCAAAGAAAATATAGTAAAAGGTAGCTCTTTTTTTCTTAGTGATTGTGGAATCCTTCGTGATAAATTATGTGCATCAATCCTATGTTTTTTTTTATTATGTTTCCCAGGGAATGGGGACAAAGTAAAAGCTCAGTGGGAAGAGGATTGTACCACAAAAGAGCAGGGGGGGTCAGCCCATTCCTATTTAAAATAGACAACATAAATTTTTTGCAATATGGTTAGTTGTACCTTTACGTTAATTCAAATCAAAAAGTCTTTTCACAAAGGCAAATATTTTCTTTTCTTACTGTCAAGGATATATTAAAGCTAATTGCAAATCCTTCCTCAGTAGGGTGGCAATGTATGTATATAAAGTAGTTAACGGTTGCATAGGATTCCTTTTTTTAATGATAAATCCTACATATGTTCCTAGTAAAAAAATTGTCTTTTTTTTCGACTAAACTCTCAAAAAAATGTGGTAACACATCGAAATTTTTGAATAAGCATAAAAAAGAGATGTTGGCTAGAGGTAGTTGGAATTTTATTTTCTTAGAAATGGGTAAGATTTTTGGTATAAGAAAAAAAATTATGTATGTATTTTTTTTACTTGGTTTTTCTCCTTCCCCTTATTTTAACAATTCTTATATTAGGGTTAAAGTGATTAGTGTAAATCAAACATATTGAAAAATGTTTTTTTCATGTATAATTTGTTAAATCTAGATGAAAAAGATATTGGATTGACAAAAAAAGAAGGGGGGGGTTTATGGATTTTCCCAAAAAACTCATGGCTCAAATTAATAGGAATCCATATTTTTCATAAGATTTCCCAGTCGACAATAGGATTCAATCTTTTTTACTATTTCCGTAATCATATGTGAAAAGAGGGCCTAACTCCAATCAAATTGCTCAAGAATAGTAGGATAATGGCTTTTAATCTTCCAACTTTTTGGTTTGTGCCTACTCATTAGTAAGTTCTCTTTGGGTTAGGGATATAACTCAACGGTAGAATATCACCTTAACGTGGTGGGAGTCATTAGTTCGAACCTGATTATCCCTAAATTTATTATAAGTGTTTCTATTTACTCCCTTTTCTATTAGCTTCCTCATAATTGAAAGAGGTTGTGGGATTAACATGATAGGGTAGGGATGGGTATACTAGAAGTGAATTTTAGGTTAATATGAAGCAAATGAACACAAGTTGTCCCTTGGGATGAAAATGATCCTCAATTAGCTTTGTCCATGAAAAAGGAAACTATAAATAATGTAATTATGAATCTCATGGAGAGTTTGATCCTAGCTCAGGATGAATGATGGTGACATGTTTAACACATGCAAGTTGGATGGGAAGCATCCTAGTGGTGTTTTCAGTGGCAGACAAGTGAGTAATGCATAAAAACTTGCCATTGGGAGGGGGACAACAGTTGGAAACAGTTATTAATACCCCATAGGCTGAAGAGCAAAAGGAAGAATCCACCCAAGGAGGGGCTTGCATCCGATTAACTAGCCGGTGAGGCAATGGCTTACCAAGGTGACGATTAGTAGCTGGTCTAAAAGAATGATTAACCACACTTGGACTGAGACACAACCCATACTCTTACAAGAAGCAATAATGGGGAATTTTCCACAATGGGCGAAAGCCTAACAGAGCAATGTCGAATGGAGGTAGAAGGCCCATAGGTTGTAAACTCGTTTTTTCAAAAAACAAATAATGATAATATATGAGGAATAAACATTAGCTAGTTTTGTGCCAATAGTCGTAATAAGATAGAGGATGCAAGCGTTATGTGGAATGATTGGGTGTAAAACATTTATAAGTGACTTTTTAAGTCCGCCATCAAATCCTAGGGCTCAACCTTGGACAGGTAGTGGAAACTACCGAGTTGGAGTACGGTAGGGGCAGAGGGTATTTCCAACGGAACGATGAAGTGTGTAGAAATTGAAAAAAACACCAACAACGAAAGCATTCTGTTGGGCCGACACTAACATTGAAAGACAAAAGTTAGGGAAGCAAATGGGATTAGATACCCTAGAAATCTTAGCTATAAATGATGGATACTAAGCGCTATGTGTATTGACCTATGTAGTGTTGTAGTTAACGCGTCAAGTATCTTGCCTGGGGAGTACGTTTGTAAGAATAAAATTCAAAAGAATTGACGAGGGCCTACACAAGTGGTGGAGCATGTGGCTTAATTCGATGCAACGCAAATAACCTTACCAAGGCTTGACATGCCATGAATCTTTTTGAAAAATATGAGTGTATTTAGGAATGCGAACACAGGTGGTGCATGGCTGTCATTAGTTCATGCCGTAAGGTGTTAGGTTAAATCCTAGAACAAGCGCAACCTTCATGTTTAGTTGCCATCAATTAATTTGGAACCCTAAATAGACTACAGGTGATAAACCAGAGGAAGGTGATTATTAATGATTCCGGCTTCATGCAGGCGAATTGTAGATTACAATTTGAATTAAGGCCGGGTTTTTGAAGTTAACTCGCCCTTGTGGGGTTGCAACCCTTTGTCCCGACCATTGTAGCACATGTGTCACCCAGGGCATAAGGGGCATGTTGATATGTACATCATTTTTTCAATTTTCTTCACATGTGTGAGGTTATGTGAATGGGAAAGATTTTCAAAAATTTATTGAAAGAACTTTATTTTGTAAACCTTAAACCTTAAACCTTTTTTTTAAACCTTAAAGTCATGTCACATTTTGATTGTTGTTGCCCTATTTAAGGTTCAAGTAAAATTGTGAACAATTCACATTTTTTTGTTTTATTTTGTGTTGGTTTTTTACTAATTTTTTTGAACTTTCTTCTTCATGTCATATCATGAACACTGTCAATATTCATGATATTAGTTTTAATGAAAAAACCCTTTTGGCTTTGGAAAGATATGATAACAATAACAATATTGGCAATGTGCAAGTTACTTATGAAAGTGGGGAGTTTGAGATTATGCATACATCACCAAATTGCACTTGGAAAAATTTCAAAAACAAAGATTTTATTGAAAGGCACATTATCAACCTTCGTTCACTTGGGCAATTTTGAAAGCATGAACAATAATCAACTTGTGGATTTGGATCATAACCATATCATGAGATGTGTTATTTGTCACAATGATCATATTGGTCTTAAAATCCTAGCCATGCACACTAGGTGTAGGAAAGGATTGATTAATGGTATCGTAAGATTAATGGTATAAAAACCATGAAAAAACATGTTGATGATGATCATTTTGTCCTAATGAAAAAGTTGGTAGAAGATCCCAACATTACCCTAACAAAAGATCTACTTGATTGAGAAGCTAACAAAAAAAAGGCACATGTATATCCATCTACAATATTTAGGTGAAGAAGTAAATTCAAAATAGATGATCCAACACAAGTGGGGCTTTTGGAAAATCTACTCTTGTGTGTGGTTAAAGGGCTCCTATGAAAATTGTTGAGTCCATTTGGCTTTAAAGGTTGTCATACAAATTATGTCCATGAATTGTCTTCCCATCAAAAATAACTTTTGTTGAAAATGTTTTACATAGTTTGGTTGAAAAAATCATGATTATGTATGTGTAATCGACATTGTTTAATTGTTTATCAACCACTTGCACATTTGATTTATGAATGTCAAAAGGAGCACATGACATATTCATTGTGGTTATCAACTTTATCTCCAACAACTAAAAAGCAAAGTATGTGACTATTGGTTCATTTGAGGTCATAGACATCAACAACCTAACCATGGCTCTTTTATTGCGTGAGTTACTAAACAAGTTTTTTTAACTAAAAAAATAGTTATTTATGTGAAGGGTGAAAGGTCCAACTTGTAAACTTGTGCAAATGCTCTAAATTCTATTGTATCATGTAATAACTTAGGGTTGTTGGAGCCATTTGATGGTTCATGTTTTGGGCATGCACTTTCAAAAGTGTGTCAATATATTACTATAGATTTTTTAATGTGTATTGGTTTAAGCTACACAAATAGTCATCTCTCCTATTAATTAAATGAGGTGCCTCCCAAGCTTTTTTTTGGGCAACGTGCCAATTTGATTGGCCCATCACTCCAAAAAAATATAATAATGAAAACTCCCCAAAATAGAAAGCTTTATTTTGAATTGTACAGTCCTTCCCCTTTGGCCCACCTATATAGGTGAAAGGAAGACACCATTTTCCAAGGCATATAAAAGTGAGGAGGTATGGAGAAAATGTTGGGGAAAATATTAGGAACCCATTGGGAACTTGAAAGGAACATAGTGCGAACACATTGGGAAGTCGGGAAAAATGAAAAAAAATCT
>Ga0116227_10003615_pt1 | contig 34263 bp, 26 predicted proteins | sample S1TSphgellanicum_FD_89693 | JGI IMG/M metagenome (GOLD analysis project Ga0116227, IMG submission 89693) | Host-associated microbial communities from peat moss isolated from Minnesota, USA - S1T2_Fb - Sphagnum magellanicum MG | ecosystem: Host-associated > Plants > Peat moss > Unclassified... | reverse complement strand
TTATTTATTTATCTAATTTACCAAACCTAAAAATCAAAATTGGAATTAATCTAAACCTACCACATCCCTTTAAATTTGTAAAAAAAGTTTTAAATGTAAACGTTCATTGGCAAACATTGAACGACATCTAATGAACATTGACAAACAACTAACAAATTTAGGGTAATTTGTTATTAAACACATGTTTGAAGGTTACAGTAATATTCAAATGCGTCAAAACTATTCACTAATGAATAACACAAGTCGGATTCAATGTTTGTTGTTCAAAGCGGGAATGTGATGTTTTTGGTTCCCAAATGTGGAGGCATGGGAATGTTTGGTGCATGTAGCATGGGAGTTGGCTAGGGGTTGTTCGCCAATGAATAACTTGCAAGGTTTGGAACTTTTTGTTTGTGAGAAAGGCATTAGTGTTAAACTATTCATTAATAAGTAATAATGTGATTGTGATTGCATAGGAGTTGTAAGGCGATAATTATGGGGCTATTGATTAATGAACAATCATCTTAGGGAAAATTTTAGTCAAAATTCCAAAATTCATAAATTTTCCATATAAAGTTACAATTTAATGTCGTTTGCAACATTAAAACCTTAGAAAAAAATCTATGCATGTGTTGAGTTTTAAGATTTTTGGAGACAATATTTTAGAAGGTTTTTACAAGGTGTGAATCATGTCATGTGTGAAGATGATTTTTGGTTGATTTTTGACAAAATTATCTTTTTTTTATAAGCACTTGTGAACCATACCAACACAACCATGTGCGGTAGTCTCAATTTTTAAGAGTTGCATTATGGGTTATTTGAGTGTGGTAAGGTTATTAAGGGCTTTTAGCAACTTCATAAGGAATAATGAATGTAGGTGGTGGCATGGAGGGGTTGTTTTCTTTTCTGAAATACAATATTAGTGAATAAGGGTTGGGTTAGTTCTTTTCTTCAACAAAAAGTTGGTAACCATAATTTTAGAACCTCGGTTGCGTAATTAGGGGTGAGAAATCTCTAGAAGGTTGGGGGTAGAAACAAACACCAAAATTTGTGGTGTCAGCAAAACATTGGTCTTGTTTTAGTATTTAGTGAGTCACAAGGATGTTTTAGATTCATGAAACAGTTGAAGGGGTGTTAGTGAAAGGTCCATTTGAGATAGTACGATATTTAAGCCTTATGAACATAAGATTAATTTGAGACAATTTAGCAATTAAATAAATAAGGTGATAGGATGGCGATGGCAATGTGAGTCTCGTAATGAATGAAACATTTATTTAGAGTAGGGATAAGCTCAACAAAAAGCTGCAATTACATGTTGAGTCATGGGCTATGCTTTAGTGATAGTTCATAATTATAGGAAATCTAGGATGCATTGAATGGTGTGAACTAGGTAGTTTGTTTTGTTATTAAAAGGTAGTCGGCAAATCAGACTATGCAACCAATGATAGTGTCCAACGCTAGGAACTAAAGACCATGTGAAGATAGAAGTGCCTTCAATTTCATAACAACCTTCACAAATGGTTTCAGGTTCATCACCAGAAGCAACATCGACTTGTAACAAAATCACCAAGGTGCGAAAGTTTGGAGAGATGTGATAGTACCAAGTTCGAGGGGGTTCAACTTCAAGACGAGCGCGCACCTTTCGAGGTTTGGGATCTTCATCACGAGGGCATTACGTTAATGTCAAATCTAAAGATGTCTTTGGAGTTGGTTCTTCATTTGCTTGTGCAACCTGAAGCCTATAGGACATGGCCATACGCAACACCATAATTTCGAGGAAAGGAAAAAAAAATTTCGATCAAAATTAAATCAACAATGAATGTGTGGAGGACTTATTATATCAAAATGCAGGGTTGTAATTTATAGATCAAGGAAAAGGAAGGAAATGCGTAAGTAATGGCCTAAAACCATGGTAAAATAAGACTTTAAAGTCAAAGAAAAAAATTGAAGGTTTGAGTAAAAGTTCTTGGGGGGAAAATGGGAAGAGGTTAAAAGGTGTTGTTGCTTTTCCTTCCATTGGCCACCAAACAATAGAACCTTCCATTGCCCACTAAGCAATGGAACCTTTCAAGGGCCACCAAATAATAAAACTTTCCAAGGGCCACCAAGCAATATAACCTTCCATTGCCCACCAAGTTGGGATCTTCCTTCACCTCCTTCCTTCTCCTTTTCTTTAAGAAGGCAAATTCGGATCATTGGTGGTTCTATTTTCCCCGGACATAATTTTGAACTCAAATCTTGAAAAGACTTGTTTCCACAACCTTCTTAAAAAGAAAGAAAATGATTAGCTTTGGGAAATATAGAAAGAAGGAGAGTAGAATGGATGTTTTGCAATAGTTTTGAAAGAATGGAAGTGAGTAGGGATAGTGTTGGGAAGTTGGAATCTTAGAAAAATCTCACAAGCCTTATCGAGTTTAGTAGCATAACTTATTATTAGTTCAGCTGCAGAGCTTAGGATTTGGTAGCAAAGTGTGTCTTGTAGTTAGTTTTCTAATGAGCTAAAGCAAACCGAATTTGAATAACGTATGTGTTAGAAACGATATTTTAAGTGATTGGTGGTCTGCAGCCAAGTTGAACCCACTACCTTCCTAAAACCCTCTCGGGTTTGGTAGCATAACTTATTATTGGTTCAGCTCCAAAGCTTAAAATTTAGTAGCAAGGTGCGCCTTATAGTTATCTTTTTAATGAGCTACATCAAATTTGATTTGGATAATTTATGTGGTGGAAATAACATTTTAAGTGACTGGGGATTTGTTGCCAAGTTGAACATGGTGTTGAGTCATTAAAAGTTGGTTAAATGAATGACAATTTAGCATAAAATTATGAGATTTAAAGTGTTGGAGCTTGGAAAATATAATTATTAGTTCTAAATCGTAAGTGATGCATAGGAGGCAAGCTACTTAGTTTCAACTACAAATGCAATCTAACATATAGAAATATACTTACATTTCTCCTTCATTAGTAACATATGTACTTTCAAGTATAGTCACATTGTAAAACTAGGAGGAGAGGGACAAAAAGTCGCCTCATAATTTGTCAAATATTTAATGGCATCATTAATAAATTGAACTCATGATTTGTGACTATAATTAAAGGACATCTAAACTTGGTCAATATGCACTCATATAGGAATTTTGTTGTGACTATTATTGTATCAGTTTTTAATGTTCTTGCTTCCACCCACTTAGTAGCATAGTTTGTGGCAACAATAATATATTTGTTCCCTATATATCTCCTTGCTAATTTAATTGGCCTCATAAAATCAAATCCCCATTTCGTAAATGGTTCCTCTAGAAGACTTGTGACCAGTTTTGTAAGACTTTGAGTTGCTAATCCTCTTATTCTTTGACATGCATCGTAAGATTTGCAATAATCATGCACGTCCTTGTACATAGTTGGCCACCAATATCCAGCATCTAATATTTTCCTCTATGTTATTTCTATTGCAAAATGCCTTCCTAAAGGTCCTTCATGTAGTTCTTTCATCACCATCTATGTTTCTGTTATTGTCAAACATCATCGCAGTTTGTTGTATTAACCCATTCTATATAATTCACCATTCTTCAGTGTAAAAGGCTTTGCTTTCTGAACCAATTGTTTTGTACTATCCAATAATCTTGACAATGCATTTACAACTACATGGGTTTTTCCCGGCTTATACATTACTGTGAATCATATTCAAGGAACAATAACAACCATTTAACTATTCTCCCTAAAACCTGTGGTTTGTTGACCAAAAAAACCAATGCCATATGATCTACATAGAAAATAAATTTATTGCCCAACAAATAATGTTTGAACTTGTGCAAAGAAATAACCATTATTAAAGCCTTTTTTTGTGTTGTGCTATAATTATGTTTTGTTATGTTTAGAAACCTAAAAACATACACTATTGGTTGATCACTTTTCCCTATTATGTTTTGAGACAACATAGCACCCATAGCTAACAAAGATGCATTTGTATGAACATGAAATTCCACCTACCAGTTTGGTGATATCAATATTAGTACTTGAATATACTTTTTTAAAATTAATTCCCAGGCCTTTTGACATTCCTTTGTCCAAAGAAAAGTCTTTGTCTTTCTGGTTAGTTTAGTGATAGGTGCCATAATTGCAACAAAGTTTTTTATAAAACATTTGTAAAGCTATGCCATCCCATTGAATACTTGAATTTGCTAAAGATTCTTAGGTGGTGGCATGTTTACAATTGCTTGTATTTACTTTGGATCTAGTAGTTTCCCTTCCTTGGAAATAATAAAACCCAAGATCATCCTTGAAAATACCATAAATGCACATTTGTCTGGATTCAAATTAATGTCATATTCTCTTCACTTTTGAAAACATAGTCTAAACTTCTGCAAATGACTCTCCGTGTCACTATACACCGTAAAGTCATCCAAAGATATCTTCATAAAACTGTCCAAATACTCTCTCAATGCTTTGGTCACGACTTTTTAATATGTTGGAGGTCCATTTTTAACTCCAAATGGCATCACCTTCCATATAAAAGCCCCCTAGTCTATAACAAATGCAATTTTGTGTTTGTCCTTTGGGGCTATAGATATTTGATGATATCCTAAATATCCATTTAAGAAGGAATATGCTTCATGCCTTACTATTGTATTAAAAAAATTGGTGAAAGGGAATGAATATGGATCCTTCTTTGTGGTTGCATTTAATTTTCTAAAATCTATATAGATTCTTAGCTTGCCATTTTTCTTGGGTACTATTACTATGGGTGACAACCATGTAGTTTCTTCTACAAATTTAATGAATCCAACTGCTAATAATTTATCTATATCTTGTTTGATTGTTGTAGCATAATTTGGATTTAATCTATACATGGCTTGATGTGTTGGTGGTATAGTAATGTCCCATTCAATTTTGTGTTATGTTAGCTTGGGTGGAATCCCTTTCAGATCTTTGTATGTCCATGCAAAAACATCTTTGAATTCCTTCAACAACTGTTCCATTTCCAACACCTTGCTTATTTCCAGTTGTGCATTGATCTTCACCATTTGTGGTTCTGCATCAATTCCCATATTGAGCTTCATTAATTATTGATATTTAATTAACGTCCATCTAACTATTTACAATCCTTGTGTTTTGATGTATACTAGAGTTTCATCCACTACAACACTCCCTAATTAATGTTTATAGTACATCTTTGGATACACCTTATCTTCTAGAATTACTTCTAACTCACATCTGTTGCCAAATATTTTCTTTTTTATGCTCTGTACTTCAAATCCCTATTTTGAAATACTTGTTTTCACATCTATATCCATGATCCCCACATCTATGGTTTTCATAAATTGAATTGTCTTAGGTAAACTAATTGTTATTATGGAGAACAATTTTGGTTTTGTAGCAAAGATGATATCTTCTTCTTCATTTGTGATGCCATTCTGATAATCGTAACATAATAACACTTTGAAAGTTCTTACTTCACTTCCCAAATGTTTTGTAATTATAATGGTTTAAACTATCCCATTCCCTTGTATGGTAATAGTGTTACTTCCCCAATCATGTGCCACTTTAGCATCCCTCAACCATGGTCTCCCCAACAACATGGAATAATTAGAATCTACCACATATTCTGAAGTACAATAAATGTAGTCATGTAAGGAATGCCATGAACATATATCTTCAGATCTCTAATCAACCCCACTAGTTTTGTGGTTGTTTGATCTACCACCCTCAAATTATATGCTTCAGATTTAAGCTTTGGAAGCCTTAGGTTTAGGTTTAGGTTTTGGAAGCCCCAACCTCAATCTCAATTGTTATGTGATAATATGAATTCTAGAACCTCCATCCAACAACACATCTTCTATTGTATTCTTCTCAATCTGTACTTGGATAATTATTACATGATTATCTATTGCTATAATAGTTGTCCCTACTTTTGGTACTGAAGAACCAACTTGTTTATTTGTGGTTGCTTTACTTACATTGTGAGTTTTTTCTGGTTTCAACTTTTACCAAATATATTTCTTTAGCTTAAGAACTATTTTAAACAATTAAACTAAGTTCAAAATATAACTTATTTTTACCATTTGCTTATTGGTGTTTAGAAAAATCTCTTCTACTATGATCAATTTCCCTTGTGAATGCACTACTTTTGTGCATCCATAGGAATAGTATTTGGCATGTTTGGCCAAGTTGTGTTCCATCCTTCCATGGATGTGGATGGCCTTTCAATTTGGGTTTGTGTTTTCTAAATTTAATGAATTGTCTCCACCATAAACTGTTTCAACTGCTCTTCTTTTTCCTAGTCAGCAACATTCTTTGTTTTTTTTGCCTCTCTATCCTTGAACATTTGTTTTTCAGTTACTTTACTTCTTGTGGTAACATTAACATCCACCACATTCACATCCGCAATGACTGTTTTTGTTTTAGCAATAGGTTGAACCTTTATTATTCTCATAGATTTCCCATGAAACATTTTTTGCATCTTAGTAAAATTTGGACAATCTGTCATTTTATGTCCATTCAAACCACAAATGTCAAATGCATATGAAGATTTTTTCTGTGTTTTTTGACTTGGTTGTGTCACCTTTGTGGTTGCCATTGTGGTTTAGTTTTTTTTCTTTCTAATGTCTCCACATTTTGATTTGTCATCCCACAATTTGTGAAATGTTTATTAGTCTTTATATATTACTTTGTGTTTTTGCAGGTATTGTTTGTTTAATATTTTGTGGTACTGAAAATGCACTCCTTATTTTTGTAGTAGTCATACTTTCTTCACATAACATTGCCGCCTCCTTACGTTGTTATAATGTTGACCGCTTCATCCTTGGAGTTACAATTTTGAGGTATGATTGCAAGCTTGCTCTAAACACAATAGTTACAAAATTGTATGTGGTTGGTACTTGTAAACCATGATCTAAATTTTGAATCCACTCATAGTAAACCTTCACCCTTTTAGTCTCCTACTTCATGTTTTTCAGCTCCATGTATATTTGCTCATCATTTTGAATCTTTCGATGATGTTTGCAAAATGCTTGAGTAAGTTTCAAAAAAGTATAGTCAGGAAATTTTGACATTTAGTTATAACACCAATCCAATGCCATATCTCTTACGTATAACTAAATTCATTGATGATATATTCTTTAGAAGTTTTTGCATTTGCTTTTACTATGAAATTACACACTCTAACATGAGCATTTAGATCAACATCTTTTTTGAAATCAGGATACTTAAGAGCTACCCTATTTGGCCTAACATAATGGCCATCTTTGTAATCAAGAATTGATGTTGTTATAACAATTGGTTTTCGATCTCCGCCTCTTGAATGCACAACATTTACACTTTTGCACCTTTTAGCAACCATTGAATTCATCAGTGGTCGATTTGCAGTCCTGTTCCCATGAGTAACCGTTATCAGATTAGTAAACACCATTTGAAGTATGCCAACAACTCCAATAGTAGCTATTGGTAGTGCTGAACTTTGACCCAAATTCCTTCGTACCAAGATTCCACCTGATCTACTACCCAATTTTGCTACAGATCCACTTAATACTTCCCTTCTAACAACATTTATGTTGAGTTCAACAATCGTTTCCACTCTTGTGCTTGTTATACTTACATTAAGTGATCGAGTAACTCCTATTCCAGCATGTTGTCTCTGTGGTCCCAATTGGCTTCCCAACCCCATGCCTTTAAATTTGTTCTAGACTACAAGAATTCTTAATTCTTGTTCCTATGGTTGATCTATTAATGTTCTCGCCACATTTTGTAACTCCACATGCCTAGCAATATTTGTTCTGATGTGAAAAGTCATAAAAGAACAATCCATGATTGCATGTCTTTCTTTTTCATAGAATGCACAGACCCTTGAAAATAACCTAATCATCTTTGAATCCACATATTCATGATCCCTTGTTTTGGCAGTGTACCTTGGTTGATCCAACTTTGGATTCCTTTGATGTGAGTATGATTATAGTACTTCATCCAACGCATTCACCTATGCCTTCGCATATTTAAATGATCTTGGGTAATTTTCCTTAGTTTCTTCAAACACATCAACATTAATGTTTTCATCCACTTCCTAGTGTTCCACTAGTTCATAGTAATCTAGAGATGCTGATTGATACATAAACTTGGGTTATATACCACTTGTAACATCCCTCCCTCGGTTAATCATTGATTTTGGACTTGAGACTTCTTAAGGTTGATCAGGTACTATAGAAGTCCATGTTCTATTTTGATCTCTACGATTTTGAACCGCAAATTGCAACTGAGAAGTATATTACATTTGCTCATTCAGATGAGTAGTCGACTATATTTATGTGTGGAGATTGTCGTTTGGAATTGTGCCTTCTCTAAAGACCCCCAACCCATACATCTCACTGTACCACTTTTTGTGGTAGAAACAACCTATGCCCCATAGGCCTTTCTTTTGTTCTCAAAATTCATTTATCCAACAACAGATTTTAAAATGGGGTTTCTATAAGCCTTGCATACTCCTTTCCATTTTCAAAATCATTTTTTGCTTGTTTTTCAATAACTTGTCGATTTGCTTCCAAATCCAATTGTCACAGTAAATTCCGGGTCACCATTCAATTAATCTTGTTTCACAATTCTTCGTTTTCAGAGTTTATAGATTACTCTGCAGTCTTTACGGTGTCAACCACATAGACCTCTAATACTTTCTCCCATACCCCTTAAAATTTTAAATTAAAAAAACAATATTTGTCTTGACATTCTCATCTACAGGACACAACAAAATTTGTAGAAAACCTTCCCATTACTGAAAGAAAGAACAAAGAAAAAAAAATTCCCCACAAGATGGTCGCCAAATGGTAAAAGTGAAATTAAAATTCTTGCAGAATATTTCACACTACTGTAACAACATATTTGCATTTCACATACCTATGTTCACTAATTTTGTCTTAAGTTTCAACAAACTTAATACTACCATTCATTCCAACATCAAATTCATGGTTATTGCATATAACCAAAATCTACACTTCAAAATATAAAAAATTCCAAAAACAAGAATACATTTCATTTCATCATAATCCAACACTACAAGAAATCCACACAAAATACGAACATAGAATTCATTATAGAAGTTTGTGCTTATTTGTATTATTGAAAACATGAATCCAAATTATAGCACAATCCCATGTTTTGTTAAAGAAAATTCCAAAACAACATTAAAAATCTATGTTATATCAAAACAAAATCTATGGTTTTCTACCGCAAGTATTTTTAAGTCTTCCTTCTCTCTTTCAAAACTCCAACTTTTTGTCTCATATTTTTTTCCACCCTCCATTCTCCAAAACTCTCCCCCTTTTGAACCATCCCAAGTCACATCATTATGATCCAAAACAACAAAAATTCAAAATTCAAACTAACAAAGTTCCTTGATTAATCCCTATCCTAATTGCTTTGTTCATCTCGAATCACATATTCAGCTTACCCCCTTAACACCTACCTACTTATGCCTACCTATCTCCCTACCTACCTACCTACCTACCAAATGGTTGGATTAAATTAAAATTAATATAATATATATAATATTATGTATAAATATAATAAATATAATATTCGATGGCATTTATGATTATAAACCCAATCATGGGTGTAATCATATTTGCCATGTTTTGGCGTAATGATAAAACCACCTATTCTACTCAATTAATAGGGCTAACTAAATAGGATTGGTCAAAATGGTTAATTACAAATTCTAATACTAGTTGGGTATCTTGGGACTACATGTAACATTTTGACTATGTTTGACCAATTAGAAAAAAATTGAAAAATGTAGAAGTTAGTTAATCATAACTAAATGAATCATGACCAAATTCATTATCGTTAAACTAATTATATATACATGGTTTATCTAACTATGGTTAAATTGATTATATTGAAATTAATTATGATTCAACTACCTATGAAATAACTAATTAAAGTTATAACTAACCATAATTAATCTAACCATGGTCAATTTAATCATGCTCAATAACTATGGTTAATTTAACCATAGTTTGTTTAGTTGTATATGTTTTAACCATGGTTAATTAGCCCGTCAATTTAACCATGGCTACTATAAGCATAACTAAATTAACTAAATTTATTTTTAACATATTAATTATTTAAACCCCAATAAATATAGCCATAATTAAATTTTTATTGTTAATTTAACCATGGTTGGTTCAAGCCATAATTATTATAAAACATTTTTATTTTAGCCATAATTATTTCATTCATGTTTATTTTAACCAAATTCATTTTACTCATGGTTAGTTGAACCATTTTAAATTTAGCCATGATTAATTTTTCCATAATTATTTTAACCTTCTTGATTTTAACCACAAGTATTTCATTCATGTTTATTTTAGCCATAATTAATTTATGCATAGTTGGTTTAACCATATTAACTTTACTCATGGTTAATTTAGCCATTTTTAGTTTATGGTTGGTTTAACCATAAAACATTTATTCATTAATTAGTTTGGCCATATTTATTTTATTCATGGTTAATTTAACCATATTTATATTACTCATCGTTAATTTAACCATTTTAAATTTAGCCATGGTTGTTTTTGCCATAATTATTTCATGCAAAATTAGTGTAGTCATTATATATTTAACCATTATTTATTTAGATATGGTTAATTGAACCATAATAAGTTTAGTCATGATTATTTTTCCATAATTAATTTTAATTTTTGGTTGGTATAGCCAATATTAGTTTAATAATAGCTAATTTTGCCATAATTATTTTATTCGTGTTTAGTTTAATCATTGATGGTTTTGCCACAATTAGTTTAGTCATTCTTATTGTTGCCATAATTAAATTTTCCTAGGTTAAATTAACTACCTATTTAAATTATGTAATGTAAGTATGTGGTTAAATAACCTAAATACAAGTAGCTTATATTTAGGTGTATTTATTTATACATACCCTACCTATACTCCATCTATTTACCTATATTTTAGCCTATAGGTAATTTAGTTATATAGGCTAAGGTAGGCCATTTACATGCCTATGATAAATTACTAGTTGGTTAACAAGTTATTTACCTAAAATACATTACTGAATATGTAATTACGTAGTTAAATATTAATTATTAAAAATACATTGTTGATAATGTATAATGAATTAGGTCAAATTTGTGAAGATTAATTTGGTTGTAATTGTCAATCAACAATATAGTACATTATAACTATATTGATATTTTATATAATTCAAGGATTTATAATATGGTTGTAATTATTAATTATTATTAAATACTTAGACATTAAATATTATTAATTTTTATTTTAACTAAATTAACATACATATTTACCTACCTTTTTATCCATTTATTTACTTAATTTATGTATCTTATGTAGTTATTTAAGAATAATGTTGTGTGAATTAAAAGGTTCTAATGTTGTGGGGACATGAAAATGTTTCTCCCTCCCAAAAGTTTGTCCCATATTGTTTGTCATCATTCCAAACCATGAACAATATAAATAGATGCACCATAAACATCTAAAACATTAAAAGTTTTTTAAAAAGGAAGGCTACTTGGGATGAGCCAATTGAAAAGGCTCAACCTTAAAAGCCAAATTCAAAATGAAATATTATTTTCCTACCTAGATCATCCAAGTGTAGGTTTAATTTAGGTTGTGTACATTTAAGCCTAATAAAGGTCATAGCTTAGATTATCCTAACCTACTTTAAGCTTTTACACTTAATCGTTAGTTATAGGCTCTTAGACCTAAGCTTAGGAGCTTAGGTTGTAGGTTCTTAGACATAGGTACCTTAAAAGTAAGTATTTAATTTTAGGTTTAATTTAGGTTGCTTAGGTTCTATCCACGTGGCATAGCCTAGTGGCCAATGTTTAAATGCCATTTGGCATAACCTAGGTGTCCAATGTTTAAATGCCATGTGGCGTAGCCTAGGTGGCCAATGTTTAAAGGCCATGTCGTTTAATTTGAGTGGCCATTATTTAAATGTCACATGGCATTTGCTTAGTCAAAATGATGTTTGACCAATCAAAAAATGATTTGATTGTTGTATTGACTAGTTAAAAATACTAGTCAAAATGATTAGTCAAAAATGCCAACCTAGGCATGGTCAAAAAGTACATGGTTTAGTTGCAATGGATAAGTTCAAAACAACTTGTCCAAAATGATTGAGAGTTTTTTTTTACGCCTATCCAAAATGAGTTTTTTTTACCAAAATTTGTAGTTAAAAAAAAAGAATTATAATAATTACATCTTATATTTTTTTATGTAATTTGTTTTCTTATTCAAGTTGAGAATCATAATTCAATGGTGAATTTGGCATAATGATGATTTTATGGCACGTTAATGACATGTTGATGCATGACATTCTAGGTGATTGAATGCACACTAAGGTGGTTCACTTTTTGAGTCATGATGCCCATTTTTACGAAGTGCCATTTCTTTGGACACCTATGACGAATAATAAAACTTATTGAATTGAGAATTTAAAATTGATATACATTACCAACTTGATTATGAAAATACCTATCTAATTATTTTTCAATAAAAGTATACCCACTTTTCACAATGAACTTTTGAAGTAAAAAAAATATGGATTGGTTGATAGACTAGAATGGTAGAAAGTAAAAAGGTTCATATTGAATTCCATTCCAAATTATTTGTAATGATTCAATATACAGTGTAACATCAAATAATAAACTTTTATGTGAAAATCTTCCTTCAAAAATCATAATCAAATTTGATTTAATGACTTTTGAATGGTCCAAATTAAGCCATATTTCATAAATTTCTAACATAGTTTTTTTTTTCAAATTTCATTTTTTCTTCTAGAAGTATATATATTTGGAACATGTAGGTGGGCTTTTGTTTTTTCAAAAAATGAGCCACCTTATAATACATACACCCTTTTGCAAAACTTATTGTGTGACACAAAAAATGATTCACCTTATTTTGCACCCACTTGATGGCATCTACCAATTAGTCCAACAATAAAACACAAATCAAATATAGTTTATATGAAGGGGGATGCTTTGTTATTGTGTGGGTGGTTTCATCCTTCTAGTGTTATATTTATGGTAGCCCATTTATATTGGTCATGGATCACCAACCTTTGAAATTTTTCATGGAATCATATCACTTCATAAGGAAGTTAACCACGTGGGCATTTATCTTGCAAGAGTTTGATTTTGACATAATCCATAGGGTTGGTAGGGTTAATTAGGATGTTGATGGATTGAATCAAAGCCCAAGTTCCAATGAAATGATTAGCATAGGGGTTCAATGGCATGGTGATGTGAATTTGAAGGTAGTATTTGGATGGCATGCCTCTACACACCTATATGTACCTTGTTAGGATTGGGTTAACACCCATGGAATGTGATTAGGTTGCGCATAAGGCCAAGCGATTCAAAGGGGAAGGCATTTCCTTTTTATGAGTGTGGACAAATGGAGAAGTGTGGGTTGTGCCTTGCCCAAAACAACATGAGGGCCTTGTGCAACATGCTCATGAAAAGTTGGGCCATTTTGGGGTCCAATGGACCTATTGTTTGTTTTAGGTGCAATATTGGTGACAAAGGATACAACTATAGGTTCAACACTTTGTTTTTTGGTGTGTGGTGTTGACTAAGTGTGGGGGTCATTCAACCCATGTACATTTCATTTGTAGCCATTGTCCATCATGGGGCTTGGGTATTTATGGAGTTTGGAATTTGCCATTCCATTGAATTTGACAATGCAAATAACTAATATGTTTTGGTTATGATTTAATACTTTTCAAAGTGGCTAAAATTGGTGCCATTACTAAATCGTAGTAATGAAGGTATTGCATATGCATTTTTGGATAGGGCATTTAGTAGGTTTGGGGCTTTAGTTGAAATATTCATTAACCAAGGTACAAAATTCCATGGGGAATTTTATGAATTATGTGAAAAAACATTGATTGATCATCACACAATTTCACAAGACCATCTTGAGGTAAATGGGTAATTTGAATGGATAGTGTAGATGGTGAAGTGAGGTTTGTAGATGTATGGGCTCCAAAAGGGCCATACTAGATATTGGGATGTACAATTATCATAGTTATAGCTATGGGACACAAATTTAGTTGGTAGGCATTTTTTGCATCTTTGTAACATATTTCTTATTGTTTAATTGTGAATTCAAATTATCACTTTCAATTTGATGTGATATGATGGTGGCCATTAATTTAGATGATCCAAATGTGTGTCTTCAAGCATGTGAGTAGGGAGTAGCCTTGTTTTGACATGTAATGCCAATGGCTATGGAGGATTTGGTAATTGCTCAACACCAATATATGTTGTAAGATGCTATGATTCAAGGAGGTGGTTATTAGCCTTAGGTTTGTAGATTTAAGTTAGGATATTTTGTGTACCTACAATAAACAACATCAACTACATTGGATGTTATGTAGGGCATGTTATTTTGTGTGTGTGAAAGGTCATATATTTTGAAATGTTGTTGGAAAGACAAGATCGTCAAACCTAGAAGGACCATGTGCGTAATTGTGCATTGTGTCATCTCCAAATATTAATGGTCAATTTGAACTATCTTTAAGAGTGATCCCTACATGATTACATTGTACGTGTTGTGTGGGTAGTTTATGGGAGTTGCTATTATGTTGATTTATGGTCGGTGTTTCAAAAATTGGCATATGGCATGTTTCATGCCACCATTGGAGGAAATGCCGAATGGAAAATGGTTTTGCCTTCAATGCACAAAATAAACCTAGGTGTTTATTCCTATAATTAAATAATAGGAAGTAATCTAAGTTATTTTGTAAGGTGATTCACATTTGGTGGAAATTGAGATTTTATAGCCATGTGATTAACAATTCAACTCATATTTGCACCCAACCTATTAGTCCTTTCACCTTAAAACCAAAATGTTCATTCATGGTGGATTTCCATAAAGCATTTCTTGCATTGCTATTTGGTTTACAATGACCTTAGGCTAAATAGGGGGTGATTTGGATGTGTTGTACCATTTAAGACATTTTTTTTGTTAGGTGTTGTATGTGTGTTGATAGTGATGCTTATAGACATTAGCATAAGAACACATGATAATAGATTCTTTGTGAACTTTTAATGTATTCATAGTGGATTCCTAATGTTCAGAGTACTGACTTTAGTGAACGAGAATGGTAAATGGTGGAATCACAAGGGACACCTTGCCATGGATTCTAGATCTTTCAAGACTTCCACTCAAAATTCACTTTGGTGAAAATTATGTGCCCTTTCCATTCAATGTTAAGTGCAATGTTGGGTGGAATAAGGATTAATTCTAGAATAGTTGGGGAGGGATTTTTTTTGTTTTTGGTGGACTATTCCCAATGTGTTCCATCAAAGTTCCCAATGTGTTCCCTGAAACGTTCCCAATAACATCTCATTTCTTATCTCATATTGTTTGGCAATGGTTCAATTTCCATTGTATACAAGTTGTAGAGGAGGGGGGGAGGGGACTGCAAAGGAAAGCATGACAAAACATGCTTCTATTTTGGGGTGGGAAGCATATATTTAGGCTCTATGTAGAGGAGTGCCCCATGTTGCAAAAATATTGGTGGTGGGCCAATCAAATGGCTCCTTCTGGGAAAAAAAATTAAAAAACTAACTATGGGTGTCATTAATTAATAGTCGCAACATGAATAAGTAACACTCAACTTATGGTTACTTGTCCCACCTAAAAAAAAAGAGAAAACCATAACACATGAATAGGACAGCAAAATTGGTTCTGCATAGGGTAAAGCTCGAGGGTGCAGGCTTTACTGGACTAAGGGCCCCACGAGGTGAAGCGGTGTTCAGGCTCAAATCCAGTAGAGCCCAGCCCACCCTCAAAGGCTTTACATGGTGCAAAAATCAGCAAAGTTTTTTATTTAAATTCCCGTGACACCTACCCATCAGGTATTTGGTGGCACCCGCCAAGAATCACAGGAAAAGAAAAATATGTTGGAAAATGGAATGACTGGACCTATGAGCATTCCACTGCCCCATGGGGTTTTTATGCTTTGCAAGCACACCTACAAATACACTAGAAAAATATTCGTAGGCTTTGTATTACAGAACAAGTAAGGCATGGCCCTAGCCACTTTATGGAGAGTAATGGGATGGATCAAACGTGTTGGGAGCACGAGGGGGATTGCAAATTATCGCCCTTTAGGAGGCTGGCATTGTGACAAAACCGGAGGCCACTAAGGAAGCTAGTAGGCCAAGGTTATGAAATTCGAAAAAGGCCATGAAAATGGGGAGAGGAGGGGGATATCAAAATTTTGGCTTGGGCTTCCAGGGAAAACTACAATATTTTGTCCTGGGACCCCAAGATGGAATATGGGCTTGGGCCTAGGTTACCAATTAGAATATTGCATATCTTGAGACCTCAAACAGTCAAAGGTCCATTTCATCTTTGGCAAACTATTGTCAATTTTGTCCTCAGCTCTCTAGGTGGCTCATGATCATTTTGTCCAGTGGCATTGGGTCTTAGGCCACCATGTCCAAGACCTTGGGTAGCCTAAGGTCAGATTGCCTAGAATTGATTTTAAAAAAATGTTGCCCATGAATGCATAAGATTCATTCCTTCCTTACTCAAAACATCTTTCTTTTGTTTTTTTTTGTCTTCGGGGCCGGGATGTGGGGAAGAAAGCCGGTCAAGGCATTTTGATTGCCTAAAAACGTACCTAGTGTACTTACTTACTACACGTGCAAATGCCAACCTCCCTACTTGCCTACTTACTTCCTATGTAGATAGGAACCTTCTTTCTTTGGTCGGTACACGAGGTAGGTGAATAGGTATGTAAGTAGGCCACCTATGTGAGTGGGTAGGTTAGTAACCTAAGTAAGTGGGGAAGTAACTTAGATAGGCAAATAAGTAGATGGGTATGTAGCCTATGTAGTTATGTAAGTAGGTAGAATAGGTAATCAAAATGCCCTAACTTGCTTTCACCTAACCCCAAAGGAAAAAAAAAAACAGAAGAAAAATGTTTGGGTAGGGAAAGAATGGAATCTTATTCATTCATGGGCAGCATTTTCTAAAAATTAATTCTGTGCAATCTGACCTTAAATTACCTGGGGGCCAGGACATGATGGTCTAAGGCTCATGCCACCATGACAAAATTACCAAGGGCCATCTGAGACCTAGGACAAAATGGACCTTACATTCTCTGGAGTTCGAAAACATAAAATATTTTAATTCTTACCCATGCCAATATTCCATATCTTGAGGTCCCATGACATAAAATATTCTAGTTTTTACACCAACCCCAAGCCAAAATTTTGATGCCTCCCCCCTCCCCACTTGCATGGTCTTTTCGGAGCTCGGTGAAAGTTTGTATATAGTTGTCCAAGCTCAAAGTTCAATTCTCAGCTCGCTATCATGTCCAAGACCCTGGGCCACCTTGACCTGGCCCCTGGGTGTTCAATTTCTCGCAAGTTGACCACTGCAATGCAATTCATGTATACATTCTTTGGTGCTGTTGGCCGCAATTTTGAATTGGTGATCACTATGTTTATCTCATCAACGGTGGCTTGCGCTTGCAGTGCAGTGTGGACATGGCTTTTAGTAGGCTAGTGCTATGAGGGTATCTTCTCAACGCACGAGAGCACTTGGGTCTGCATCTAACGTGTTCGTCGCGTTCTTGACTCTGACTTCTTTGCTGGCAGTGCTGATCAGTAGTCTTCAAGGCACTAACAATAGCTGCTCGTCACAGTGTGGGAACGTCACCATCCGGTATCCCCCTAACGCCCTTTTCGTCCTCTTTTTGATTTTTGGGTTTCTGTTGACTTGATGGCTTTTGAAGCTTGAGAGGAGCTATTTCAAAATTTGAAGTACCCTATAAAATATGTTTTGAACATATTGAGAGCAAATTGAAAGTCTTACTTTCATGTCCTCGTTGCACCTAATTTTATGGATGATGTGGACTTGAAGCAATCTGAAAAATCATGAAAATTTAAGATAAAACAAATTTCATCCAGAAAAAATGTTCATCGATAATCTTATTTCATCCATGACCTGTGATTCATTCACTTTTTTTTGGCGTTAAAAGTTTTTCAAACTCCATAGATGCACATCAATGAATATCACATAAAATTTTTAATGGATGAAAAATTTGTAGATGAAAATTTATGAACAAAACTTTATGGATGAAAAGATGAACTTTCATGAATAAATCTCACCCATGTAATCATTGTTGGTAGAAGGGACATCCCTTGGCTAGGGACATCCATGGACATCATGGCCTTCAGCAATGAGACCAATGTCCATTTACATACTCCTTGGAAAGGATTTTGCTAAGGAGATATACCACACGCTGATCAATTTAGAGGGTAGTTTGAAATTTGAAGGGCTCCTCTCCAGCTTCAAAGAGCCATCAAGTCAAAAATAAATCAGTAAATGGAGAGAGCAGGAAGGAAAAGAGGGGGAGTGGGGTGCCCTTCGCAGTCTGTGAAAAACAAATCAGCAGCGGCCTGATTTTGTGGGGTAGAAGTTTTGAGAGACTGGAAAAAAAAATCCAGGCATTGGAGTTCCCAGAGTTAAAAGAATTTGTGGGCAGCTTGAACCTCATTTGGGTAGTGCATGTGGCACGTCACAAGGTGAAGTGAACATGGCAATTGGGCATTTTGGACTTTGCGAGTTGGCAAAGTGGACTTATTGGGCATTGTGGACTTTGAGATTTGGCAAAGTGGAGTTAGGCACACCTTGGAAAAGTAAGCGATCAGACGGTATTCCATCAATTTGACTTTGTCACACTTATGGGAGAAGGCTTGCTTGTTGGATCGATGGGAGAAGGCTTGCTGGTTTTGTCTGACATGGTGTTCATATAGATGATCATTCTTTGATTGGGTTAGAAGCAGTTTTGGATTGAGGATCGGTTATGTTTCTGACCTCAGTGATGGCTTGCAGTCAAGGTGTAATGGTAGTTTTATTTAGCAGTGATTTGAGGGATCATAAAAAAATTCAGCACACGAGAGCACTTGGGCGTGCTAACTTGTTTGTTGTGTTCTTGGTTGTGGCTTCTTTGCCTGCAGTGCTCACAAGAAGTCTTCAAGGCACAAGAAATAGCTGCTTATCACAGTGTGGGAACGTCGCAATTCCGTATCCATTTGGCACCGGTCCGGGATGTGGCCTGCCGGAGTTTTCTTTGAACTGCACTAGTGATCCGGGGTCAGATTTCTCAGCAAATCCAGCGCTGCTGCTTGCACCGGCCTGTGGTCCCTCTGGCAACTTTTATCAGGTCACAAACATCTCAGCCAATACACTCATCATCAACGCGACTAAGCTTGTAGCAGCCTCCTGTGCTTCAACCATCGATTCCGGAAATTATGCAACCACAAGCGCTTGTCTAGGTCCAGATTCAGCGCCATATGTTTTTACGTCGCAGAATAATTTATTTGCAGTGCAGTGCGAAGGATGGGGACACTTATTTGGTGATGGTAAAGATGTTGGCAAATGCCAAATTGGATGTGATTATACCAGCCAAAATGAAATAGCCTACTGCCACAACTATGAGTGCTGTACACAACTATTTCCCAATAGTGGTGTGCGCGACATCACGATTTATGGAGGAGGTTACTGTGGATGGGCCAGCGTGATCTACCCTCCTACTTATGAATCGGGACCACAATGGGGAGAATGGGGAGTTCAGTTGGGATGGGCCATTCCTGGACCGAGTTGCCAAAACGCGACAACGCTGGGTAACTATTCTTGCGCTGCGACGGCAACCTGCCACGATGCTCAATTCTCAGCTCTGACAGGGTACACATGTGCGTGCAATGCTGGTTACTATGGGGATGGATACGCGAACGGAACCGGATGTCACGGTAAGCATGACCTAAAGAGCTCTTGCTATTAGTGTCCTACTTAGAATTTCATACTTTTGCGTTTTGGCGATGTCTAGAAGACCATTATTCGAGACCTTGCAAATCAAGATTCTAACCAGGGCGTAGAAGGGACGAGCGGACATCTGATAGTTTTGTGTGAAGATTACCTAAAGTGATGGCCGAAACAAGAATGCCGCATGTTTCAAACAAATTGTCTTTGGTCTTCTTTGAAGTCCTCGTTTATTGCTCTCCATCGACCAATGTGTGCAATTCTTAGCTCAGTCTTGCTTATATGAAATAGTTTGTGCAAGTCTGAGAACTAAGTAGATTGTTAATCAACGTTGTCAAGTCAGCATGCATATCCTTTGACTAAAAATGTTCTCCACATTTGCTTTGATCTGTAGATATCAATGAGTGCTTGAACTCAACATTGAACAATTGTTCAACAAATGCAAATTGTATAAACACCATTGGAAGTTACTATTGTAATTGCACCACAGGCTTCATTGGTGATGGCTACACAAATGGATCTTCATGTATTGGTAAGCTCCTAATGTTGAATAAGTTATTATGCTGGTGTCATTGTGACTCTGACTTGGGCATCCCATCTAGTAAACTTTGTCTGAAAGATGTGGTCAACATATAAGTTTATATAAAGTGATATATTGACAAATAAAAATTTGTTTCTTGCAGCTGCAGAAATCAATAAATGCTTGAACTCCACATTGAATAATTGTTCTCCAAATGCAGTTTGTACCAACACCACGGGAGGTTACTATTGTAATTGCACCAACGGATTATCTGGTGATGGCTCTCGTGATGGGACAGGATGTCAATCTATTAGGAAACGTAACCTTTTACTAGTTGCAGGTATTTCACAATGCTACCTACTGCCTACTATCTAAACAGTTGTATGATTTCTATCGTGTAATACCCTTGAAGGTTTTCAACATTTAGTGTCATTTGATGACTAAAGACTATGTATATAATCTTTGGATGCAAGAGTGCAAGCATTGAAAGATAATTGTCAACCTTGAGAGTTTGACTCAAATCTAATTCCATCCACATGAGACAATTACAATCCTTCCATGATGGATCAAAGTACATACCCAAACATGATTGTTGAGAATCATAAACTTTGTTCATCAAGTCTGAACCATGAGTAATAGATCTTTGTTGTAAAGTTGTCCAATACTAGAACCAACATTTTAATCAATCCTTTTAGTCTTGACTTTGAGGTTTCATTGTGAATCATGATCTTTTCTAACTTTGATTGCTGCCAATAACCAATTTTGTTTTGTTATGTAATTGTTGTAATGGGTTGCAACTAAAGATGCTTGTAATGCATTTTGATCCCAGGACTACCGGCAATAGTAGCTATGCTTTTGGGGCTCGGAGGTGTTCTATTGGCCTTGTTGTGTTGTATCAAAAGAAGAAGGAAACATAAACAATTTGCTCGAAGAAATTTCGAAGCCTTGGGGAAGCTTCAAGACTTTTTCACCTCATTAACTGATGGTGAATCAAATACAACAACTTTGTTTTCTTTGAAAGAGCTAGAAAAAGCAACAAATGGGTTTTCTGATGACCAAAAGCTTGGTGTTGGAGGATTTGGCACAGTTTATAAAGGCACAATGGAAAGTGGATTGATTGTGGCAGTGAAAAGGACAAATAGACTAGACACAAGTGGCGCACAACAATTTTTAAATGAAGTGGCCTTGTTATCCCAGGTGAATCATCGTAACCTGGTCCATCTTTATGGATGCTGCTTGGAGACAGAAGTACCAATGCTTGTGTTTGAATATGTTTCAAATGGAAACCTTAGCGAACATTTGCAAGGTGAAAAATCTAGTGAACTTGGACACTTAACTTGGCTCAAACGCATGCAAATTGCAATTGAAATTGCAGAAGCCATTAGTTATCTTCATTCAGAAGCAAATCCACCCATATATCATAGGGATGTAAAGTCAACAAACATTTTATTGGACAGTAACTATGGTGTCAAAGTATCAGATTTTGGAATATCAAAATTGATCCCATTAGGTGCAACCCATGTTTCAACAGCAGCGCAAGGAACACCGGGCTATTGGGACCCTGAGTACTTCCTATCATACCAATTAACTGACAAAAGTGATGTTTATAGCTTTGGAGTCATTTTGTTAGAATTGATAACCTCACAACCTCCTATGAACTTCAATCATGATCAAAGTGAAATGAGCTTAGTAGCCATGTGTATTCCTCAAATCAAGGATGGTAATTTAGAGGCAATTGTAGACCCCAAGTTGTTATCATCAAATTCTGAAGAAATGGAAACAACTTTACAAGAAATTGAGAAAGTTGCCATTCTGGCAATGCATTGTTTGGCATTCAAAGGAGATGATCGACCTTCCATGAAGCAAGTGACAGAGGTTTTACATCAAATCAAAGGACGCGATTGTCAATGGAGTGAAGGTAGAAGAAACATGTCAAGTGAATTTGGACGTGTTGGGGTTCAAGAGTTGGAAATGCTTCAATTAATAGATGCAAACACTCCAAACTCAAGTCAAGGTTCTAATACATTGTCTATTTCTAATCACTCCAATAGCTCTTCAAGCCTTCGTGTTAGGAAATAGATTTAGAATTTAAGTTAATTGTAATTTAGAATGTATTTGGTTGAGCCATTTATTATCTCCTTAAGTGGTGCACATTGAATGTTTTCATACATGATGCACGTAAAGGTAAAGTTGAATGGACCAAAATGTGACAAGGAAAAACATATATTTAAATACATTTTCTTTGTATTTTCTATTCATGAATTTAATAAAGGAGAATAATGTAACTCCAATTCAATGATGTAATCCATCTTTATGATTTGCGTGAAAGTTCAAATATCTTGCATTAATGAGTCAAAGATAAATACATTTGCACATAGGTGTTGTCTAAATTATTCACAAATTTCATAAATTGATGTTTGTGTCAAGATTATATAAAATAACACATAATAAAGTTAAAATATAATATATTTGAAAATATGTTGAGGTGATGTTTTTAAGGTCATTAGCACCTCAAATATTAAAAGTCTATTTATGATTTATGATGTTTATATTCTATTGTCTATTGTCAAAAAATGCCCATGCAAGTTGTTCTTCCACCAAAAATAGTGGATTTAAAATATCAATGTTTGAAAAAAATTCATAAAGAGGGATGGAAATGTGTCTTTTTGAATTTGTCTTTTCAAAGTTTTTTTCAACACCATAGTTATAATTAGATTTTTAATACCTTTTATACCAATTTGCATCCCATTTCTCTTTTATTCATTATTATAGAACTTGTCCCCAATCCACCCAACATTCCATCCAAGTTCTATTGGAAATAGACAATTCCACCAAAGTGGAAGTGTTAATGATTTAGAATGCTTGGGAAAAACCCCACCGATAATCCACTATGCGCCAACCCACTCCATTGAAAACCATTCTTGTTGTCACAACCTTAACCTTGGGCTTGTAACCAAAGCAAGGGCTTGCGAAGGTGAGGGCCAAGAATGAGCCCAGGAGTCACATTTCATGTTCCCGAGAATGTAAGAGAGTGTGAGGGAATGAACCTCCACATTCTCAAATGAGCTTTCACTTTGGGAATTGGAGTCCCAATGGACTCTCGAATCTTCAGAGGGTAATTACAAGGTCAAAACTCATTGGATTGAGAAGTTCCTTATATCATTGAAAAAAATTTGGAACGTAAATGTTTAAAATGGGCTTACATGACCCATTTGGATACTTAAAACATAAGTTATGGCCAAAAGTAGGGCCGGGAGTCGAATTGTCAATTTGACTTCTGACCACTAAAAGTTAGAAATCGCCCCAATTTCCATGTGTGCAAGTGGTGTGCCATATATCGTTGAAAAGCTCTTGATGAGCGTTACAACTTTGCTTTATACCTCACCTTAATATGAGGTTTACACACGAAGTTATGGGCCTCCAAAGTTATTGGAAACCTAATTTCAAAAAATTTGGGACTTTTGCTTGAAAGTCCCAAGACAAAATGCCATTTGGGTGCTAGCCCCATGGCTAGGCATAGAGTATATTATAAGGGGGAAGGAGGTGGTTTTTCCCAAGTCTGGGTTGTGGTGAGTTTTGTGAATCCGAGTTTGCCTATGGCTCGTTCGTGCACCAAAAATGCTCAAACTACGCACTAACCAACTTGTTGTTTGGTTTGTGCAGGTTCGTGTGAATAATTGATATTGTCACTCTTCCTAGTCCCCATCCCGGAACTCCGGCATGGCCCTCTACCCCCAAAATGTTGCAAGCTAGGGAGCGTGTCCCGACTCCTTATTTTTTCGTTGTTTTCACCTTAGACTTACATTCGAATCTATCAAGGAGTTTGGGACTGTGTCACTTGTGAACTAACATATTCACTATTAGTACCAAAATATTACTTACAATAATATGTATAATGGATTCCAGTGGAATTAAAAATAGTTCAATTAATTTTAGTGTAGTCCATTACTAATGCACTAATGTTTAGTGGAAACTTAGGAAAATGTAGTGAACTTTGGTTTAGTGGATTCTAGCTAGTGAATATCTATTATCTAGAATGTACAACATAGTGTATATAGGGATGTGGACTTAAATATATGGGTCAAACCTAATTAATTGTTTTGGATCAACTAGTGGTCAATCCCTAATTCAATCATGTTTGGAGTTCTCCAATAATGATCGTTAGCATTTCAATTCCACTAGAATAATTCATTAGTAGAATTGATATGTGCATGGACCAATATTGATTATTTAACATATGTACATTAGGAGATATAGACTAAAATGGTGTGCAATGGAAATGCAACCACATTGATTTGAGACATTTTTATTCCTTTGCAACTAAAGTTCACATCTTGAACTTGGATGAAAAATGCAACACATTATTTGTAGCAATGTTATGTTAGTACTTAATAACTATGTCATGCACTTATTCATCAAAACATTGTAGCTTAAATTTTTAACCTCTATGCCATAGTGGTAGACAAAGTAGTGGTGTAGGCATGTGAACAACCATCCATAGGACCACCAAAACCATTGGTGGTGGAATATGCATGCAATGCATTGACAAAGCTTACACCTGGCAATATTCTCAATTATTGTGCATGCAATTCACACTCCATTATGGATTTTGCACCCCCTTAATTAATATTTTGATCATTCGTTATTTGATTTTAAAGTGTTTAAAGCTGGTCATGTGCATTTCACAACTTCCAATGTAATCCAAATGCATGGAGTACACATTAGTGTTGTGCATATAAATGGTTTGAGATTTACACTTTGTTTAAATGTGGGGTAAGTACATTTCAAGGTATTAAAATTGGGGTCATTAAGCAAATAAACACAAATTATGCACCTTTTTCAATTGGGGTTCATTGCATGGCTCATAAATGTGATTTTGCATTCAAGACATTGTCTACCTTGGGAATAATAATAGCGTTGAAGATTTGCTATAGAGTTACCATGCATATTTTGCTCACAACCCAAAAAGGCTCATTGACATGATGGAGACAAAAGGGCTTAAAAATGCTCAAAAATGTTAAAACACCCTAGATATCTCTCATGGATCCTCTAAGGAACATTTTGTTAGAATTCAAGCCAATTCTGGCCAACATGTTTATGGATAGCAACAACAACCAAGCTTCCAAGGTAACTTTCTGCTTTAAATTTCTATATGTTTCTTGCATTGTATGTTATTTGTTGTAATGTTTTTTGCATTTTCTAATTGATGGTTTGGTTTGATTTTCAACATTGTAGTTGAGTTTCAAGCTCCAAGCTTGGAACTTCTATTAACTTTTTACAATTTTTTTTTTGTTTGATCATGTTTTTTTCTAACTATTTTTTAAAAAATTGGTTGTTTTTGGCTTTTTGGGATTTTATATCATTACATTTCCTGTTTTTTAATTAATTAATATTAAAAATATTAATTATTATAAATTCTTTTTGTGTAGGATCTAAACAAATATTGCTTGCAAATTAACTTTTTTAAAAAGTTGATATTTGTGAGCAAGAATTGGCTTAATGAGCTGAGGGTTAGTTGTACTTTTCCATCTAACTCGATGGAGTTAATTGAAAGAGATATTGATCTAGAAAAAAATCTGCAAAAAATTAGAGATGCCTTTGTACAAGATGAGATTCTAGAAGTATGATGAAAACAACATGTGTTCATTTTCATCAATTTTTATTAATTTTTTCATTTGTTTCAATTCATTAGGTCTTTTTCATTCTTATTTTATTAAAAAAATTGATAATTGACTTAAGAAAATTGCTTAAAATAACCACCTATTATTGACTTTGTGAAAATCACCTATTTGAAATAAACTTACAAATTTAAAAAATCAAAAGCTGAAACTGTGGTAGGTTTTTTAAAATATGAAAAATAATAATTTAAGAATTGGGTTGGTTCTTCAAAATTGCCGTAAGGATTGGAACCAATGATTATTTTACCAATGGGAACATTACTTAACATTGGTGTATACACACACTTAACTATCAATTTTCAAAACTTTTAAAGAATTTGTTTTTGGTATATAAATATTGTTCTTAAAAGATGAAAAAGTCAAAGAACTAGTGGGTTTTTAGAGAAAACAATGATTATTTGTCATTTCTTTCATGAAAATTGCTTTTATTAAGGTTTTTGAAATAACTCACAGTTGTTTGATTTCGATTTTTTTTCTTCTAAAAACTGAAGTTGATATTTCTTTGATTTGAGAATAGTTTTAAAACTAAAATTGATTGTTCTTCAAAAATTTAAAGAACCACATAACATTGGTTTTAACCTCTAGATCATGAGCTCTCATGTGTATGAGAGATCCATGAAATGGTTTATTTAAAGTTTATACATGTAGATGGCCATCAACATGTATAAACACTAAATAAAAAGGTTTTGCCACATCCTTCAAACATGAGTGCTCATGGTTTAATGGTTGAAGTTTTTAGCTTTAGGAGGTTTGAGTTCAAATCCTTGGAAAACCTATCTATGAATAGGTCTTTAATCTTTCAGGCTTACTTACTTACCAGGCTCTAGACCTCAAAGCTTGAGTATCCCCAGCTTGAGAACCAGACCTAATCTTGCCTTTGACCTCACTTGAGTATCAAATGCAGTCAGATCTCACTTAATGAGAACCAATATGATGATTATTGATCTGGGTGATATCCGCCTGACATTAATGTCTAGCTTGCTTACAAGCATGCAAGCAAAAGAACTTGTGAGAAAGAGAAGAACTTCCTTATATACACCTTTATTGCATCAAGGACTTGACATTTAGACAAGAATGAAAGTTTTGATTATTTTGCATACAATGGCATTATAACCAAATATATCATTTATGAATCAATCAATACTTCATGTGGGCCAATGTAGGCGGATGACACATGATTCAAAACTGGTTTTTCAAGATCACTTTCAGTATTTTTATTGTATTGATTCATGACATACAACTTATTCATAGATTATAGTATCCCACAATTTGCATTTATATAATAATTTATTATCTACTATTACAAGATTCAATTCCAAGATTGAATAAACCTTATACTTTTTTGCAATTCATTTTATATACAAATCACCCTTCCAAGGGATGGTTTAAAGGCCTAGATCACATCCTGTACATCACAAATTTCCATCATTATGAACTCTTAACCAAATAGCAATTTGACTTGAATATGCATATTGTTGCATATTGTTGAAATATGCTCAAAGTTCTGTAGAAAGTGGAAGAACAAGAAAAAGAAAAATATGAGACTACTAAAAAAATATGTATTTGATCAAAATTTGGTATTACATGTGATCCAGTGAAAATTGGCATACAACATAGATGTAACTCAATATCTGTAGTAATCACCCAACCACATGATAAGAAAAAAATGGTATAAATTTTGTCTCCCAAAGACCTCCAAATGGTATTGACTATTAACAATAATTCCCTAATAAGAACATGTATCGATGTCTCAAATGTCAAGTGCCCTTTTCAATTCCTTTTTACCAAGTCTCAATAACAAGAGCTTTGATAAGAAAAATTGTCATAATGCCTTTGGTAGGGTTACACTTAGTGTTGGGTGCTTACCTAGTTTGGAGGGTTAGAATCATCGACTTCAGTTAGTAAAAATTGAACAGAAACGAAGTCTGATTTTGTCATTGATTCAAGAATTGGAATTGGAGTTTATATTTTTGAAGAACCAAACCTGAAACAAGGTTTTTTATTCCATTTATAGGTGGAATTGAAAATGAGATTTTGGAAAAGAAAATTAGAACTGAGAGCGAATAAGAGATCATCTTGTTGTAACTGCTGATTCCAGTTTTGGTTACCTGGAACCAAACCAGAACCAAGCTTAATTTTCAAAACCAGAACCAAAATCAAAGCTGGAATTTAATTCTTTGAAGAACTAGACCTGCATTTGTGATTTCACTTCTGTGTGGAACTAGAACTGGAATGGTTCTGATTTTCAAAATTGGATATTCTTATTCTTTCATAAGAATAAAGAATTGCCCAACACAAGTTACAACGACTTTGATTCTCCACTATCTAGTTCATTAGTTCACCTCTCCTTGCCCTATTTACACACTAGGTAAGGAATGAGAGTTTGGAATTTAGATATGGGAACTTTGAAACAAAGTATGAAGCAAGGCCGGGAAGGGCAAATGCAGGAAAACTAACAATGGGAACCAACAATAAAAATCTGAGAACATAACTAAACTGAATAACATAATTAACGTATTACCCAGAATATCATTCTCAGGGTTTCACCCAATGTCTGTTCACTGGCCAAGGTGAATCACCACGTACACTGATACCCTCGCCTTCTTGAGTTTTGCATATTCAAGGCTATGTGGCCTAGGAGATGTCAAATTTGGACTCTGGAGACCCTGATAAACTCTACTGATAGGGTATTTAATATTTACGATGTTCAGAAGCAATTTCAAAACATTGTAATGGGAGTTTTTGTTAGTGTTGGGTGCTTGTAAGAAATACAACATATCCCTTCCGGTTTGTCAACCAGTGATGTCTCATATAACAGGAGCTGATGAAACGAGTTTAAAATTCCTCATTATAGGAACCATCAGATGTCATAACAGAAAAGAATCAGGTGTGCCAGAGAACTGCCACCTAAATTAGGAGAACCTGTCACAGTTGCTTCATATATGCAAATAACTATAGAGGCAAATGTGACAGTTATTTTCATTTCAGTTTTGAAGATCACAAAGTTAGAACGGGTCTGGCTCGGTTCCAGGTAACCGGGACTAGAACCAACAAGCGACTGCTGGTTATACTCTACTTAGCCTGGGGTTCCAGTCTTTTTCTTCTTTCAAAAATCTTGATTCTGAATCCTGTTTCATACATAAATAGAACTGAGAGCCTGATTTCATGTCCTATTCTTGAAAGGTTCCAATTCCAGAACTGATTCCAAAAATCAGACCTGATTCTGGTCTAGTTTGTATTAGTCAGAACTGACACCAATGGTTCTAACCCGGGTATCCGCTCAACATTTGTTTTTGCCATGGTACCAGGGGTTGATCTTTGCAAAGTAACATACCCCTGTCCTTGCCCCAGTCTCTCAGTGCAACTAACTCCCAACCGATCTTGGGATAGTAACAGGACGGGCATAGGAAAAAACCATGCATTGAAAAAGAGGGATCCTTGTGGTGCCCATGTTTTGCACCCATCAACAAGCATGGTTTTTGCTGCTGCCCTGCCAGGCATTATCCCAAAAACGGTTAGGAGTTAGTTTTAGGCCAGCCCCCTCACCCCTACCCCCTGAAACCCACAATCAATGCACCCTGAGATTTCAAGAGAACAAACCCAACCACCCTATCCCACAGCTTGCTATTGGATTGAGGAGAATATTAGACACGCCAAATTTCTTACTGGGTTGGCTACATTTCTGCCTTGTAGTAAGGCCAGCTTTACACTAGGAGTCGGGGCTGATGTTCAACCCAAATCAAGAATTCCTATTTGTGTAAAAGTTGAAATTGGTCTCAAGGGCTTTACACTAGGAGTCAAGGCTAATAGGAAAAAATATTTTCAATCTGCCCAAGCTACTAATAAATGCTCAACTTTATGGCCTTGTATGGGCCCCCAAGGCTGAAAAAATGATACCATCCAATTTGGGAAGCCAATTTGCAACCTTTGGGGACAATGTTCCAGCATTTATTAATATCAGAATGTTGACGAGGGTATTTGACAGAAATCCAAAGCAATAGAATTGAAGAACCAAAGGTTTTTGTGAAAAAAGGTAGGACTTTAAAAATTGCTTGAGTGTGATGTTGTAGTTGTAGTGTGATGGAGAAAGTGAGTGCATTATGCAATTTTGTTAGAAGTTTGAATGTGACATCATAACTCATAATTGACATCCAATGTCACATTTCTCCTAACAAAGAGTATTCATAAAGTTTCTGTGTACGGCAAATGGGGATTCTTGCTCAAATTTCAACAAAGATGAGAAAATCTTTTGTTGTGTTGCACATTTTTTTTTCTTCCTCTTATTTTAAAACTTCTAGTCAAGTTGTGTGCTTTTCTTCTATCTTCATCTTATCACAAAGTTGAAGCTTTGTTATGCATTGCAAGTTGTTGTAGGCTTGTGTTAAAGTTCATTGCTTTCAACTTCCAACTATGTGCTTTGATTGTCACTCTCTTCCTGACCATTTGATTTCATTCCACATCCTTGCTATAACTGCGATGGAAATTTCATGTGCACAAACTAACAATGTTAACATGTAACCTTAGTTTAATGCTTGTGTTTGTGCATGATTCGAAGGATATAATAACTTGAACATTGTGAATATTCTAAAGTAGCAGAATGTTAAAAAATTATTCATTTACCTACCAATCCTATGTCCTAGGCCTAGGTTAGACCACCTAGTTTAACCATCTAAACTATTTAATTAGGTCACCTAAGTAGCCAATGTAGCTTAAGTTGCAAGTGTCAAGATTTGAACTCCTCACCTCCACATTGAGGAGCCAAGTCATTAACCATTACACCACCACCCCATAAAATGATGATATTTTTGAACAACATAATTCTAATGAACATGATTTTGGACCAACATATTGTAATAAATTTTCATGAGTTTTTTTTCAACATATTGCACTAAATGAACTTGAATTATTTTATGTATTACCTACTTAATAAGCTAGGCTACCTACATAGTAGCCTAGGTGGCTTAGGTAGCTTAGGTTAGGCTATGTACCTGCCTAATATGCCTAGGTGGCCTAGGTAACCTAAGTTAAGCTATATACCTACTTGGTATGGTTAGGTTAGGCTAACCTAAGCTACCTAGGCCTAATTTAGGCTATGTATTTACATAGGTAGCCTAGGTTAAACTATGTACCTACCTAGTAGGCCTGGGTAGCCTAGATTAGGTTATGTACCTACCTAATAAACCTAGGTGCCTTAAGTTAAACTACCTACCTTGCAAGGCTAGGTGGCCTAAGTCAAGCTACATACCTAATAGGCCTAAGTGGCCTAGGTTAAGCTACCTACCTTGTAGGCATAGGTGGCCTAAGCTAAACTACATACCTAGTAGGCCTAAGTAGCTTAAATTAGGTTACCTACCTTGTAGTCCTAAGTGCCCTACACTACATACGTAGTTACCAAGTAGACTTCAATAGCCTAAGTTAAGCTACTTACCTAGTAGGCCCGAGTGGCCTAGGTTAGGTTATTTACCTTGTAGGTCTAGGTGGCCTACACTATATATGTAACTACCAAGTAGACCTAGGTTTATGCATAGCCTAGGTTAAGCTACTTATTTAATAGGCTTAAATGGCCTAGGTTAGGCTACCCACCTTGTAGGCCTAGGTGGCTTAGGTTACTTACCTAATCAATAGGATAAATCATCTACCTACTAAGCTTAGGTGGTCTATGTTATTTTATACCTAGTAGGCCTAGGCTAATAAGCTACCTACATGGTTAATAGGTCTACCTAATAAGTTTAGGTCATTTAAGATACCTATCTAAAAAACGTACACTACTTAGTTATAGGTTACTTAATAGTCTTAGGGTATGTTTTAGGTAACCTATTACGTAGGTCTAGGCTAAGCTACCTAGCTAGGTTACTAGTTAGGTTATTACTTAACAAGTAGCTTATTCTATTAATTATGTTAGGTAAATAGGTAGTTTAGGCCTAGTTTAACCTACTAATTATGTTAGGTTAGATAGGTAACTTACCTGGTTAACAAGTAAGTTAAGTTATGAAATGAAATGGCTCATTTGATTAAATGTCAAATCATAATGGTAAATTTGACTAAGGGTCACTTTAGTCAAATGTATTGGTCAAATATAACACATGTGGTTTTCATGCCCCAAACCTTTAGTCAAAATGGACATACCCTTTGGTCAATGTGGACATTTTAGTCAAATTGACCTTCTGAAAAGCTATGATTTCTTGTAGTGCATGTTTGTCCTTAAGCTCCTTTTGATTAAAAACCAAATATTAAATGACAAAATGTAACCCCAAGTGCCATTTTGGGATGTGTTTCTTCTTCACATTTGTTTTTAAAAGACTATGAGACAAAAAAGGGTTTCTTGAAAGATGCATGTTAATTGTAACTAAAGGCTTTTTGCCATTAAAGATTGTTGAAAATGTTTGGTTCCATATATTGGTTCTTTAGTTGAGGGTATTAAACTTCCTTTACAGGAAAAATTTTATTGAAGATTTTTTTTTTTGCATTGGTGTAAAAGACCTTGAAAACATACATTGTGCAACTTATTTTTGTTGAATGTTTGTTAGCCACATGCACTTTCAATCTTTGGATGTTGAAAGGGCTGACAATGGGTTTTTGATAGTTGTTAATTTTTTGTCCACTATCTAAGAACCCAAAAATGTCAATGTTGAATTGTTTGAGGCCCATGATACGAATGGGCATACCATGGCTATGAATTTAAAAGTGATTCTTAATAAATTGAGTTCACAGCAAAGATTACATTGGTTTACATCTAAAATGAACGCTCCAATTTGCAAGTCGTGTGATGATTTTCAATTCAATTATGTCATGTGGAGACCTTAACATGGTTGAGCCGTTTGATGGTTCTTGTTTTGATCATTCACTATCCCAAATATGTCAATATGCCACTTGTGATGGCAAGGTGTGTTGTAAATTACATTATGCATTAATAAAATCTACCCAAATCGACGTCCATAAATGTATCACATGGCTGAATTTTTTTGGCAAAGTGAAGCAAACATGGGAAAAGGCACATGTGAAATTAGGTTTGAGCCTATGCAAATTAAACAACTTAGTGAATATGAGGTGCATATTTAAAATTGGGACCTTAGGTTTCTATGCTTTGTCATTGGAAGTTTAAAGTTTAAATCTTTTTGTTAGATCCCCATACAAGGTAACAATAATCAGTAACAACATTTAGAAACAACAACAATAGTTTATAATTTAAATCCAATTCAATGTTCGATTGAAAAGTAGGTGAAAGTGGTTAATTTCCATGGTTGATTTTTTTCAAAGGTGGTGGTGATTTTTTTACATGGTTGGTGTTGTGATTTTTCAAGTGGCCTACCATGGGCAAAAGTTATGCCTCCATATCCTTGTGAATTTTCCATGGTTGGTTATTTTTTCCTAGGTTGTTTGTGATTTATTTTGTGGCCAATCTTGTGATTTTTTGGTGGTTTATCATGGGTACAAGGTTCCACCTCCACCCCCTTGTGAATTTTAGGGTCAAAGTTCTTTTCCATGGCTGATTTTTTATTTTCCAAAGGTGTGTGGGTGCAAACAAGACAACATGAGCCACCCTCACTTGCTTTTGTGACTGCTTTTGAGAAAATATTCTTGAAATATTCTTTAAAAAAAATTCAAAATTTTTTTTCACACTATTTTATTAAGGTTCATGTTAAAATTTTGGCAAAAAAAATGTCATTTTCAAAAAAATTGAAATCCATTTACAAGTCCTTTTACTACTTAAAAACAAGTGTTACAATGTTTAATGAGTGTTTTTTTTAATTTTTTATTCATTGGATTAATTTGAAATTAATTCACATGTTCCCATGATATACTCAAAATAAAACTATATAAACCAAATATTACAACTTCAACATCAAATTAAATTATGACTTTAAAACATGAAAAACCCAAACAAATGTTACACTTGCTATGGTAAGTGTTTAATAATTTGGGTATATGATCCAACCATTCAAAAATCTACAACTTTTGCAATTCATGGTGGAATTCATGAGCTAATTTTTTCCCATGGTTCATTAAAAGAAACTATGTCATTTGCAACTAGCACATTTGTAACTAGACACAATTGGTTGTTGCATGCAAGTACATAAGGTTATGTGTGTAACTAAATTTAAAATCTAAATGATTTTTAGTCATTTTAATTTTATTTTTATAAAGTGTAAATTTGAGGAAATAAACATTAAAAAATTAAAGAAAATTTTGATAAAATGATTTTAAGCCCCCCCCCCCCCAATGGCCTAATTATACATTTTTTAAATTTTTTTGGGGGGGGGGGGGCAAATTTTTTTTTTTTTT
>Ga0116227_10003614_pt1 | contig 34263 bp, 29 predicted proteins | sample S1TSphgellanicum_FD_89693 | JGI IMG/M metagenome (GOLD analysis project Ga0116227, IMG submission 89693) | Host-associated microbial communities from peat moss isolated from Minnesota, USA - S1T2_Fb - Sphagnum magellanicum MG | ecosystem: Host-associated > Plants > Peat moss > Unclassified... | reverse complement strand
GATCGCTATTTCCTCGATCGCGTCGCCAACGAGATTTGGGAATTGGACGGCGGCGAGCTCACGGTGTACGCGGACTTGCCGCAGGGCCGCGCGTACTCGGCTTACGTTACGGAGAAGGCCGCGCGGCGCGAGCAGGCGGAGCGCGAGTACGGACGATTCCGCGACGAGGAGAAGCGGCGCAAGGCCGTCGTCGCGGAATTGCGAACGCACGGCTCGCACAACTACTCGCACGTGCGCAGCCGCGAGAAGCAGCTCGCGAAAATGGAACGCGTCGAGGCGCCCAAGACCTCGCAGCAGACGATCTCCGTCAAACTCGAGGCGGCGCGGCGCGCGACGACCGGGTTCGCGCTGCACGCGCACGCGATTACGGCGCGCTACGAGAAGACGCTCTTCGATCACCTGTCCTTTTCGGTGGCGCGCGGCGAGCGGATCGCAGTCGTCGGCCCGAACGGCGCAGGGAAATCGACGCTACTAGCCATTCTTTCGGGCCGGCGCGAACCGGACGCCGGGTCCGTCAAGATTCAAGACGGCGTGAAGACCGCATACTTCTCGCAGGACGCGGCCGACGAACTGCCGTCGGGGATGAGCGCCGTCGATGCCGTGCTCTCCGGCGCGACGATTCTGCCCGAGGAGGGGCGAGCGTTACTCGGCCGGCTCGGGCTCGGCGGCGATGCGGGCGATAAGCCCGTCGAAGCGTTTTCGGGCGGCGAACGGCGCCGGATCATGCTCGCGCGACTCATGGCGCGTTCGGCGGACTGCCTGTTCCTCGACGAGCCGACCAACGACCTCGACATCCCGAGCCGCGAGGGTCTCGAAGACGTGCTCGCGGGATACGGCGGCGCGATGATCGTCGTCTCGCACGACCGCTATCTCTTGCGCCGGCTCGCCGAAAAAGTGCTCTGGATTCGCGACGGCAAGGCGACGCTTATCGACGGCGGTTACGAACGTTTCGAAGAATTACAACGTGCCGGGGACGACGCGCCCCCGCCCCCGCCGAAACCGAAAATCGCACAGCCGCCGCCCGAGCCGATCGCGCTCGAGCGCGGCGAACGGCGGCGGCGCGAACGCGCGGCGCGCGATCTCGCGGCGAGCGAACGCGAGGTCGCGCGCCTCGACGCGGAACGCGCGCGCCTCGAGCGCGAATTCGCGGACCCCGCGATCTACGACGATCGAGAGCGCGTCGCAACGCTCGAACGCGAACTTGAAAACGTGCGTCGCGCGGTTGAAGAAGCCTACGCGACCTGGGAGCGCCTGAGCGACGCGGCCGGTGCCGCGGACGCCGTCGCGCAGTAGGCCGACGTGGACGCCGGCGGCGAGTTCGTAACGGTCGAAGCGAACGGGCTCTCGTTCGAAGTGCTGACCGCGGGGAACGGCGACCGGCTCGCGCTCTGCCTGCACGGGTTTCCCGAACACGCGATCTCGTGGCGTAAGCAGATCCCGGTGCTGACGCAACTCGGCTATCGCGTCTGGGCGCCCAATCAGCGCGGCTACGGGCGCACGTCGCGTCCCGACTCGGTCGCCGACTACGACCTCCAGTTCTTGCTCGCGGACGTAGCGGCGCTGATCGATGCGCCGGGCGCGCGCTCCGTCACGTTGCTCGGACACGATTGGGGCGCGGCCGTCGCGTGGCTCTTCGCGATTCGCCGGCTACGCGCACTCGAACGGCTCGTGATCATGAACGTGCCGCATCCCAAGGTCTTCACGAAGGCGCTCAAAACGTCGCGCCGTCAACAATTGCGTTCGTGGTATATGGGCTTCTTTCAGTTGCCGTGGCTGCCCGAAGCGCTCCTCGGATTCGACGGCGCGCGCGCGATCGGGCGGGCATTTACCTCGTCCGCCTGCGATCGCGCGCAGTTTCCGCGCGACGTGATCGATTTCTACCGGGCGCGCGCAAGCGAGCCGGGCGCCCTGCGCGCGATGCTCGCGTGGTACCGCGCGGCGGCCCGCGGCGGCATGGCCGCGCAGATGCGCCAGGGCCTTCCGAATATCGAGATCCCGACGCTCATGCTCTGGGGTGAAGAAGACGTCGCCCTCGGCAAGGAAACAACGTACGGCACGCACCGCTACGTCGACGACCTGCAAATCCACTATCTGCCGGGAGCGAGCCACTGGGTCCAACAGGATGCTGTCGAGCGAGTGAATGAAGAGTTGGCGCGGTTTCTGGGTGAAACAAAGTGAGCCCGTCGTAGGCGAACCGTTTCGGAACGGCGAGGTGCCTACGAGTGCTTGGAATGTACAAGTCGCCCGTGCGAGTCGGCATGGGCCAGTAGCTTTTCGCCGTGCATAAGCCACAATGGGGGACCGGTCGCCGGTCCGCGCCTCCTGTTTTGTCGCGAGGTACCTCCGTCCATGCGCAACATCCGTCGCGCCCTTTCCGCTCCGGCGGCCATCCTGTTCTTAACGGTCGCGAACAGCGTCTCGGCGTCCACCACATATCCGTCGACTAAGGCGGTGCCGGTCACCGACACCTACTATGGCACGGTCGTTGCCGACCCGTACCGGTGGCTGGAGAACGGCAAGGACCCGGCCGTCAAAGCCTGGGCGGCGGCGCAAAGGAAACTTGCGTTGGGCGCCCTTCACGCGACGCCTGCCTACGCGACATATCGTGCGCGGCTCAGGCAACTCAGCCGCACGTCGACGGTCCGCTATGGGCTGACGATCGCCGGCGGCCGGCTCTTCTACGGCAAGTACACGCCTCCACAACAGCAGCCGACGCTCGTCGTGCGAGACGGCCTCAGCGGTGCCGAGCGGACCCTCTTCGATCCGAGCACCGCGCACGTCGCCGCGGGTGAGCCGGAACCGGCGATCGACACCGTGTCGGTGGCGCCGGACGGTTCGAAGGTCGCGTTCACGACGCAGTCGGGGGGCTCGGAGGCCGAGACGCTCCATGTGGTGGACGCCGCGACCGGTACGATCTTACCCGATACGCTCCCGCACGTCGGCGGCGGCGAGAGTCCCGTCGCGATCGCCTGGGACGGCGACGGCAAGGGACTCTTGCACACGCTCTGGCCGATGAACGCCGACGGTTCGTACGCGACGGCGGGCATGCTCGTCTACCACCACGTGTTCGGTACCGACCCCGCGACGGACACGTACGTCTTCGGCAAAGGCCAATCGCCGAAAGCCGAATACCATCTCAGCACGTCGCTCGACGGAACCGTCTCCGCCCTCGAAGTGACCGACGGCGACGGCGTGCACGCGTCGATCTATCTTCGCACGGGCGACGGGCCGTTCGGGCAGGTCGCGACCCCGGCCGCCGGCATCGGCAAGAGCGACACGCAAGGTGGCCACTTCGTCGGCGACGCGTACTACGCGATCGCACACGGTCGCGATTCGCGCGGCGAGATCGTTGCGCTCCTACCCGGCGGCTCGTTCGAGAGTGCGAAGGTCATCGTTCCGGCGTCGTCGCTCGTGATCGGCGACGTCGTTCCCGTCGCGGGCGGCTTCCTCACGAGCGACATCGACGGAGGTGCCGGCGCGGCGCGACTCTTCGCAACCGATGGAACGCTACGGCAGACGCTTCCGATTCCGCCCGTCTCGACCATTACCGCGCTCGCGGGCGACCCGCGTGGCGGCCCGATCGTCTTCAGTTCGTCGGGTTACACGAATCCGAGCAAATGGCTCGCGTACGACCCGGCCACGAACACGACGAAAGATACGGGGATCGACGAATCGGCGCCGGCCGGCTTCGCGAACATCAGCTCGAAGCGGGTGTTCGTGCCGTCGCTCGACGGGAAAGTGCGCATCCCGCTCGACATCGTCTACGAGAAGAATCTCAGACTCGATTCCAAGGCGCCGGCCATCCTCTACGCCTACGGCGCGTACGGCGCGATTTCGAGTCCGTTCTTCGACCCGACGCTCCTCGCGTGGCTCGAACGCGGTGGCATCTTTGCGCAGGCCATGATCCGCGGCGGGGGCGAGTACGGCGATCGCTGGCACGAGGCGGCACATTTCTCGACGAAAACAAAATCGAGCGACGATCTCGCGGCATGCGCGCTCTGGCTCGAGCATCATAAATACTCGAGTGCGCGTCACCTGGGGATCAAAGGCGGCAGCGCCGGCGGATTCTTGATGGGTCTCGCCATCACGCGCAATCCGTCGATCTATCGTGCCGTCAATTCCGAGGTCGGTATCTACGACCTGATGCGCTTCGAACTCACGCCGAACGGCGCGTATAACGTGACGGAATTCGGAACGACGAAAGATCCCGCGCAATTCGCGTGGATGATCAAGCAGTCGCCGTATCACAACGTCCACGCCGGCACCGCGTACCCGGCCGTGCTGATGACCACGGGCGAGAACGATCCGCGCGTCGAGCCTTACAACTCGCGAAAGTTCGCCGCGATGCTGCAGGCAAAGACCTCGTCCGGTCTTCCGATCTATCTCATTCAGCGAGCCGGAGCGGGTCACGGCATGGGAAGCTCTCTCGATCAGCAGATCGAAAACGTAGCAGACTTCCTAAGCTTTTTCGAAAAAGAATTGCGCTAGAGGCCACTCGGCTTGCGGGCTTCGTGGAAGAGTATGCATCGGCAGAATTAGTCGACCGCCATTTCCTAGGGGAGGTGTGCTTCGCGATAAAGTGAAGCACACGAATGTCGTGGGGCGAATCGTCCTTGCCGTGCTGGGTCTGTGGCACGGACTTGCGGCGATCCAGAACTTCTTCGACGTCCACTCGTTCTTCCTGATCGACGACGCGCTCGACGACTACGAGCTAGGTGCGAAACACCGTGCCATCTTCACGCTCGTGGCTGCCGGATACGCCGCCGCAAAGGCGGCGAAGGCGTGAGGCTTGACAGTCCGGTGGACGTTACGCTTCGCGGATCGAGCGAAACCGTATTCTTATCGTCGTCAGCGCCACGTCGAAAAAACCGCCCTCGTATTGCTGCGCGAGCTGCATCATTTCATTCCGCGACAACGATCTGGTGCCAGGCCAACTCGGCAGGCTCTAACCGCACCGTCGCGTAACGGCTAGTCAAGCTATACTGAAGACCTTTGCCTGGAGATTTTGCAGCATGGCGACGCTCGTCTTTGGATTGCAGCAGTCCCTTGACGGCTATGTCGACCATATGGTTCTTGGCCCGCCAGGTCCCGCGGTCTCGCGTCACTTCGTAGAGCATGTGCGCGACCTGGCCGGCTGCCTGTATGGTCGCCGCACTTACGAGATCATGCGTTATTGGGACGAAGACAATCCCAATTGGGACACGGAGGACCTCGACTTCGCAGCGGCGTGGCGAAGCCGACCGAAGTGGGTCGTGTCGCGGTCGTTGGCGGCAGTCGGACCCAATGCCACGCTGGTTCATAATGACATCGGGACCGCGGTGCGCGAACTCAAGGCTCGCCTCGTTGGGGAGATTGACGTCGCAGGACCAGACTTGGCGCGGAGCCTGACCGATCTGGGTCTGGTTGATGAGTATCGGCTTTACTTTCGCCCCGTCGTGCTTGGTAACGGCACGCCATTCTTTGCCGGGCCCCGGCCGCCGCTCCGCCTCGCGGCCAGCGAACGCATCGGCGAGGACATGGTGAGGTTGACCTATGTTCCTAACTGATTCGACCGACTTGCCCTACGGACTGCCGATACGTCAAGTCGGCTTTGGCGCTCCAATCGTCCGACTGAAGTTTCGTGGCGCAAACGATACCGCATCGTCCAGGGGGCATATAGCGACAGCGGCGCACGGGAGCGATTTCTGCGACAGGTAGAGGCTGCTAAGCGTCATCGTGCGAACTCGAAGTTCATGAGACATGGTTTATTTATCTTTGCCTTGGCCCCCTTGTTCGTAGCCACGAGCGCGCTGGCTCAAGCCGAAGACGCAGGTCTGCGAACAACACTTCAAAGCCGATATACGGCAATGAAAGTGGCGATCGCTACCCGCGACGATAAGGCGGTTCAGGCACTACTCGCGCCGGACTTTCTTAGCATAGACGCTTCGGGGCAAAACGAAAACGCGGGGCAGATGATCCAGGAGGTCGATTCTCTCCCGAAAGACCCGACCAGGACGAGCACCACGACGCTGTTGTCGGTAAAACTCGACGGGATGGTAGCAACAGTTAAACAACGCTACGACATGAAGAAGATCAAAATTGCTACGGATGGATCAAAAAGCAACGTTGAACTCGTCACGCTGTCCACCGACAAATGGATGAACTCGAACGGAACCTGGCTTCTACAAGAGACGGTCACGGATGAACTGGACTACTACATCGACGGTCAACTGTCGGTTCACAAGGTCCGTCAAGAACAGTGATTCACGACTACGCGCGCGACTGCACCCGATGTACCGACGATGGTCCCGCTAACTTAAGTTCATTTTTCGCTTAAGCTGCCTGATCGTTCCTACTACGTGTTGCCAAGATAGGTTGATACTTCCGTCGGGACGATGTTCCGCGAGGGCGCTCAAAGGCGCTTCGTAAGGCTTCGCCGAGCGGGGGTCGCTGCCGTGCCCACCCTTCGACAGGCTCAGGGTGACAAGTGGTACATGATCGCCTCGTCGTGGTCGTCGTGGTCGTCGTGGTCGTGGTCGCGGTCGACCGGGAAATCGCCTAAGCCACTACTGTCCAGGAAAACGGGTCAGGTCTACCCTGAGGCTGTCGAAGGGCGGGAAGGCACGGACTGGGCGCCTTACCTTGCCGGAGGACGTCCCAGAAAGGGGTCGCTGCCCGGCGCCGACAAAGCGTTGTTCGTGCAACAGGCCGTCATCCGACTCGAACAGCAAGGGGACGTCCCCGTCGTCGTGACCTCCGGCGAACTCGATCTCAGCGTCTCCGAGACGCTCGCCGGGCGGATCGCGACGCTGGCCGACGGGCCGGCGGTGGTTTCGCTTGCCGACTGCACCTACATCGATAGCACGATCCTCACGGTGCTCGTCAAGTCGACCAAGGCGCGCAACGGAAAGCTCGCGGTCGTGCTTCCGCCCGGCCACCGGCTGCGGCGGATCTTCGAGATCGCGAACGTCAACCATATCTTGAACGTGGTCGGGACGCTCGACGAAGCGATCGCTTTCGAAAAGCGCAATTGATCCGGTTCGACGGCCGCGTCGCCATCGTGACGGGCGCCGGCGGCGGCCTCGGCCGGACGTACGCGCTCGAGCTCGCCAAGCGCGGCGCGAAGGTCGTCGTGAACGACTACGGCGGCTCCCTCGCGGGCGGCGCCGGGACGAGCGAGGCGGCGGAACGCGTGGTTGCGGAGATCGTGGCTGCGGGCGGCGAGGCCAAAGCGAACGGCGCGTCGGTCAGCGACCCCGCCGGCGTGGATGCTCTCGTACGTGACGCCATGGAAGCCTACGGCCGCGTGGACATCTTGATCAACAACGCGGGCATCCTCCGCGACAAGACCTTCGCGAAGATGTCGTTCGACGACGTGCGCGCCGTGCTCGACGTCCATCTTTACGGTTCGTTCCTATGCACCAAAGCGGTCTGGCCGATCATGCAGCAACGCGGCTACGGACGCGTCGTGATGACCTCTTCGGGCAGCGGACTCTTCGGAAATTTCGGTCAAGCCAACTACGCGGCGGCGAAGCTCGGCGTCGTCGGCCTGATGAACACGCTCGAACTCGAGGGCGCCAAATACGACATCCGCATCAACACGATCGCGCCGTCGGCCGCCACGCGCATGACCGAGGCGCTGATGCCGCCCGATATGCTCGCGCGATTCGATCCGGCGCTCGTGATGCCGGGCGTCCTCTTTCTCGTATCCGAAGACGCGCCGACGGGCGTCGTCCTCGCCGCGGCCGCCGGCGTGTTCTGCACCGCGCGCATCGCGCAAACGGTGGGCGTGGCGCTCGATCCCGCGACGCTCGATGTCGATGCGGTCGCAGCGCACTGGTCCGCGATCGCCGACGAATCGAAACTGCTCGACTTCGACAGCGTCGGCCGCCAAACGCAGTACTTCTACGAGCGCGCGACGGATAACGTCCCGGCCAAATAGCCGAAGCGCTGCGAATCAGGCCCCGTAGAGAACCCGCGTCGCGCCGACGCGCTTCGTCGTCGTCAATTCGCCGGAGTACGGCGCGGTGAAGACGCCGGACGTCGGGGCCACGTCCGCGTAATCGCGGCCGACCGCGATCACGACGTACCGCATGTCGACGCGGTTTCCGTGCGTCGGATCGTACGCGACGACGCGCGTTCCGCCGTCCGCCGGCAGCAGGACCTCGACCCACGCGTGCGTGCCGCCTTCACCGATCAGATGACCGGAGACGTAGCGCGCCGCGAGCCCCGCGCGCCGCGCGATCGCGAGCATCACGTGCGCGAAATCCTGACAGACGCCCGTGCGTCGCGCGAACGCGGCGGACGCGGTCGTCTCGACGGTCGTCGAGCCCGCGACGTACCGCATCTCCCCGTGAACGTATGCGTTGATGCGGTCGGCGAGGAGCTCCGGCTCGCGGACGTCGCCGCGAAGCGTCCGGGCCGCGTCGCGCAATTCCTCGCTCGCCGCCGTGAGCTCCGTCGGCGTGAGATTGACCGCATCGGTGAGGAGACCGGCGTCCGCGATGTGGAACGCGCGCGAGCGCGTCACGATGGAGCGGTGCGAGAATTCGATGAAGCGCTCGATCCGCCGCGCGAAAATGGTCGCGACGGGATTGCCGAACGCATCGTGCGCGTCGTGAACCGTCGCGTTTTCCGATACGTCCAGACGCGACGCTACGCGGCGTTGATCGCCGTGGCGCTCGCGCGGCACGACGATCAGGCGGTGCTGCAGATCCGCGATCGGTCCCGGGTAGTCGTACCGGAAGCGCTGGTGCACCACGTAGGTCGCCTCGACGACGTCGTCCCAGCGGACGGCATCGTCGGCCATCGGTTCGACGGCGGCATCAGACGAGCGCGCGTACATGGTCGTCCGTCTGATCGGCGCGCACGATCATCTCGTCGAGTTGCGTCGCGCCGTAAGTCGTCAGCATCGCGACGTCGAGGGCGTCGCGCCCTCGCGCGATCGTGATGCGCGCCCGCCGGCGAACGTTGTTGCGCGCGTCGAAAATCCACCAGCGGCCGCCCAGATACGCTTCGAACCACGCGCAGAAGTCCATCGGCGCGTACGGGGGCGGCACGTCGATGTCCGGCATGTACCCGAAGGCGTAACGCGCGGGGATGTTCAGTGCTCGACAAAACGTGATCGCGAGATGCGCGTAATCGCGGCAGACGCCCGCACCGCTGTCCAGCACGTCGAGCGCCGTGGTTATCGCGCTCGACGAGCCGTAGCCGAACGTCAAGTGGCCGTGCACGTAGTCGCAGATCGCCTGCACGCGCGACCAGCCCGGCGCGAGCCCGCCGAAGAGTTCCATCGCCCGCGGAAAGATCACGTCGGAGAGACAAAAACGGCTCGGCAACGTGTACACGAGTGCGTCGTCCGGTATGTCGTTCGTCGGGTGCTCGATCGCGTAGGGCTCGTACGGGTCGAGGTCGCCGTCCGCGTCGACGAGCGCGTCGTAGCGCAAAACGCACGACCCCGCCGGCAAGATGAGGCGGCGACACACGTTTCCGTACAGGTCGGCGTAGTCGTGGAAGGGGACGGCCGGCTCCATCTCCCAGCGCTCCGCGACCGTCATGTGCGGGCCGAACGCGTCCGGGCGAATCATGAAGACGGCCGCGGTTTCCGCAGGTGACGTCATCGTGAAATCGGCGCCGACCTTGACGCGCATGCTGGTCATCGCAGTCCGTATGCACCGCGAAGACGCGCAGGCCTTTTACCGATTGTCGAGAGAAACGTCGTTCCATGAGTTCAGGGCATGCCGCCGGTCGTGTCGTGGTTCCGGGCAGCGAGCGGACGAAACCCGCCGCCGCGCTCTCGTCGATTGCGTGCGATGCCGCAGCGCGCACGTCCGTCACGATCCTCCTGCGTTCCCGCGCGTCGCCTGCGGCGGTCGCCAAGCGCCTCGCCGCGACGCCGCCGTCAGAACGCACGTATGTGACGCGCGGCACGTTCGCCCAAACGTACGGTGCCGATCCCGCGGACGTGGCGGCCGTACAGCGTTTTGCAATCGAGGCGGGACTCGTCGTCCTCGAGACGAGCTACGCGCGGCGTAGCGTGGTCGTGGAGGGCACGGTCGCGGCACTGGAAAGTGCGTTCGGCGCGAAATTACAAATGTACGAGGCCGGCGGTACCGCGTTTCGCGCCCGCGCGGGAACGCTCTCGGTGCCGGCGGCCGTGGCGCCTGCGATCGTCGGCGTTTTCGGACTCGACGAGCGGCCGCAGGCGCGTACGCAATTTCGCCCGGCCGCGCAAGCGGCGGTCTCGTATTCGCCGGTCCAGGTTGCGGAGGCGTACGGCTTTCCGACGGGTACGACCGGTGCCGGCCAGACGATCGGCATCATCGAACTCGGCGGCGGCTATTCGCAGAGCGACCTCGATACGTTTTTTTCCGGTCTCGGGATCGCAACGCCGAGCGTCACCAGCGTCTCCGTCGACGGCGCGACGAACGCACCGACGGGCAATCCCGACAGCGCCGACGGTGAAGTAGAACTCGACATCCAGGTCGCGGGCGCGGTCGCGCCCGGCGCAAAGATCGTCGTGTACTTCGCGCCCAACACGGATCAAGGGTTCCTCGATGCCGTGACGACGGCGATCCACGATCAGACCAACGCTCCGAACGTCGTCTCGATCAGTTGGGGCGGCCCGGAGTCGACCTGGACGGCGCAGTCCACCACCGGTTTCGATAGTGCGTTCGCGGAGGCGGGAATGCTCGGCGTCACGGTGACCGTCGCGTCCGGCGACAACGGCTCGTCGGACGGCGTGTCGACGGGCAACCACGTCGATTTCCCCGCGTCCAGTCCGAACGCGCTCGCCTGCGGCGGAACGTCGCTGCAGATTTCCGGAACGACGATCGCGAGCGAGACCGTTTGGAACGACGGCGCGAGCGGCGGCGCCACGGGCGGCGGCGTCAGCGACGTCTTCGATTTGCCGGCGTACCAGGCGACGGCAGGCGTGCCGGTCGTCGACGATGCGGGCGGGAAGCCGGGACGTGGCGTTCCGGACGTTTGCGGCGATGCGGACCCGGAAACGGGCTACGCGATCGTCGTCGACGGCAGTCCCATCGTGGTCGGTGGAACGAGTGCGGTCGCGCCGCTCTGGGCCGGCCTCATCGCGCTGCTCGGTGCGCGAGCCGGGAAGCCGGTCGGCTTCCTCAACCCGACCCTCTACGCGAATCCGCAGGCACTGCGCGACATCGTCTCCGGCAACAACGGTGCGTTCAAAGCCGGCGCCGGCTGGGACGCGTGCTCGGGTCTCGGTTCGCCGAACGGTCCGGCGCTCGCGGCGCTCTTTCCGGCGAGTTCGCCCACGACGTAGCGACGCGGACGGCCCGCGCACGGGCAAGAGACCCGGAGCATGGAGTACGACGTCATCATCATCGGAGCGGGCGCCGCGGGTCTGATCGCGGCGCGCGAGCTCGGGCGCGCCGGCCGATCGGTCGCGCTACTCGAAGCGCGCGAGCGCATCGGCGGCCGCATTCTCGAAGCGATCGACCCGCGGGCCGGCGCGCCGATCGAACTCGGTCCGGAATTCGTGCACGGGCGGCCGGCGATTACGCACGAACTCCTACGTGAGATCGGTGCGCAGGTCATCGACGATGCCGAGTCCAGTTTCGAGTTCGTCGATGCGAAGCTGCGACCCGTCGCCGGCGATCCCTTCGAAGCCGCGGGGCGCCTTCTGGCGCGCGCTCTCGAGCGCTCCGAAGACGAAAGTGTGGCGTCGCTGCTCGCACGGTCGTCCGGGGACGGTGCTTCCCGCGCAAGCGCGCTCTGGGCGGGGCGCCTGGTCTCGGGGTTCGATGCTGCCGATCCCGATCGCGCGAGCGCTCGCGCAATCGCCCGCGAGTGGGCGGGCGATGCGAGCGCCGAGGGCGCCCAGTCACGTCCGGCCGGCGGCTACGGCCCACTCGTCGCCCATCTCGGCCGATCGCTCGACCCGGCGCGCGTCCGCCTCGTGGCGCGAACGGTCGCGACGCGCGTGGTCCGTGACGCAAGCGGCGTCACCGTCCACGCGCAGGGACCGCTCGGTGCGACCGCGTTCCGCGCGCGGCGCGCGCTCGTGACGATCCCCGCCGGCGTGCTCGAAGCCGCCGCGACGGGCGCCGGCGCGCTCGTCTTCGCTCCCGAGCTTCCCGCGCGCACGCGAAAGGCGATCGCGCATCTGGCAATGGGTCCCGTCGTCAAAGTGGTCATGCGCTTTCGCATCCCGTTCTGGGAGCGAATTCGCGACGGCGCCTTTCGCGACGGCGCGTTCTTCAGCGGGGACGGCGCGTTTCCGACGCTCTGGACGCAATTGCCCGTCCGCGCCACGACGCTTTCGGCGTGGGCGGGCGGCCCGGCAGCGGCGCGATTGGCCGGTCGTTCCGAGGCGGCCTGCGTGAGCGAGGCACTCGCGTGCGCGGCGCGTTACTTCGGCGACCCGGAGGCAGCCTACGACGCGTTCGAAACCGCATACGTCCACGACTGGCAGCGCGATCCGTTCGCGCGCGGCGCGTATGCGTACGTGACGGTGGGCGGCGAAGGTGCGCCGGACGACCTGGCCCGGCCGGTCGACGATACCATCTTCTTTGCCGGCGAAGCGACGGCGGCGGACGGCGAGGTCGGCACCGTCGCCGGTGCGCTCGCAAGCGGCGTGCGCGCCGCGCGCGCGCTCGGTTGAGCGTGGTTATCGTCACACCTTCGACCGACGGTCTCCGAGCGAACGAATGACGAGTCGATGATTGTACTATGAGCATCCAGCGCCGGGCCGGGCACACGTAGATGCCTTCGGGCCGCCTAGATTTGACCGTCGGCGTCGGCGCCGAGCGGGCGAAACGTCATCAATTCACCGTTGCGCTCGTCGTGTGCGTGGCACTGGCCGTTTGCACCTTGGCCTCCGTTCTTTTTGGCCGCGCCCAGGGCCCGGTGATCGTGCCGTTCGTGCCGATCGCCGCCACGATCTGGTCGATCGCGGATCTGCTCACGGCTTTTCTCCTGCTCGCTCAATTCTACGTGAACGGCCGGCTCGCGTTCGGCATACTCTCGCTCGGATACGCCTTCAGCGGCTTGCTGACCGTGCCGTATTTGCTCGCGTTCCCCGGCCTCTTCACGACCGGAACCCCGACGCTCGGCGTGCAGCAACTCGCGCTGCTGTTTTGGGTGACCTGGCACTGCAGCTTCCCGGTGAGCGTCATGCTTTCGAGAATCGGTTCGAGCCGGGAGAATCGGATCGCTTCGCGCGAAGCGATCCGCGTGCTGACGGTCGTTCTGTTCTTATTTCCGGCCGTTGCGGCGGCCGCGACCGCGGCAATCGCGTTCGGCGCGCGCGATGCGCTCCCGGTCCTTATCGTCGACGGTCACTTTCAGGCACTCTATCGCTACGTCTGCCTGCCCGCGATCATATCGATCAATGCGATCGCTTGCGGGGTGCTCCTGGCGCGGCGCGAGCGGCTGAGCGCCCTCGGGTTGATGCTCTGCATCGTGATGTTCTCGGCCATCGTCGATTCGGTGCTGAATCTCGGCGGTACCCGATATACCTATGCCTGGGACGTCGGGAAACTCATCACGATCATCACGTCGAGCATCGTACTGTTGATGTTCCTGACCGAGATCGTCGACTTGTATGGCCGGCTCGACGGTGCGTCGCGAACCGACCCGCTGACGCAACTCCCCAACCGGCGGGCACTCGACGAGCATCTGCGTCTGGTGTTCAATAACGGGCAGCGCGCGGACACGAGCTTGGCGCTTTTCATCATCGATATCGATCTCTTCAAGACCTTTAACGATTCGTTCGGACGCGCCGCGGGCGACGATTGCTTGCGCGCCGTCGGCGCGATGCTGGCGAAGTCCGCCACGCGGCCGCTCGATCTCGTTGCGCGATACGGGGGTGAAGAGTTCGTCGTGATCCTTCCCGACACGCCCTTGGAGGGCGTACGTGCGGTCGCCGAACAGATGCGCGCCGGAATCGAAGCGCTTGCCATCGGCCTCAGCGGCGGCGTGTCCGCCGGGATAACCGTCTCGATCGGCATAGCGTTCGTGGAAAATTCGGCGAATGTGGAGGCGCCGGTCATGTTCGAAGCGGCCGATCGCGGCCTATACGAAGCGAAGGCACAGGGCCGAAATCGCGTCGTGGTGGCGAACGTCGCCGGGGAGCAAGCCGAGCAGTTGAGCCCGCAAAGCGCGGTCGGCGTTTAGCCGATCCGGCGCCGCTGCGGACGGCGTTGCGCCCCGGCGGAGGAAGCCATTGCCGGCATTCCCGGTGCGGGCGGCGGTAGCTCCGGATTCTTACTGCGATCGAGCCGGCGCCCCAGCGCCCGTTCGATCTGCGCGAAATACTTTTCTTCGTCGGGCGCGACGAACGTGATGGCGTCGCCCGTCGCCTTGGCGCGCGCGGTGCGTCCCACGCGGTGAACGTAATCTTCGGGAATCATCGGCACGTCGAAATTGACGACGTGACCGAGTTCGACGATGTCGATGCCGCGGGCGGCAATATCGGTGGCGACGAGCACGCGGTACTTGCCGCGTTTGAAATCGTCGAGCGCCCGGGTGCGCTGTGCCTGCGAGCGGTCGCCGTGAATGCGTTCGGCCGGAATCTTATGTTTGAGCAGCGTCGCGGCGAGCCGGTTGGCCCGAGATTTCGTTCGCGTGAACGCGATCGCGCTGAAGATGTTATTGTCCTTGAGTAATTCCACGAGCAGATCGGCTTTGCGCTGCTGATCGATCGAGTAGACGGTCTGCGTGATGCCGACCGCGGGCGTCGTACTCGGCGCGAGATCGATCCGCACGGGCGATTTGAGCATCTCGCCCGCGAGTTTGCCGATCGCGGCCGGAATGGTCGCGGAGAAGAAGAGCGTCTGACGCGCGACCGGCAGGTGTCGCAAGACGCGCCGGACGTCGGGCAAAAAGCCCATGTCCAGCATCCGGTCCGCTTCGTCGAGCACGAGCATCGTGATACCGTCGAGCGTGGCCGTCTTTTGCGTGAGATGGTCGAGCAGCCGGCCCGGCGTCGCGACGATGATGTCGGTGCCGCGGCGAAAGACGCCGACCTGCGGGCTGAATCCGACGCCGCCGAAGATCGCGGCGACCTTGACCTTCGTGTGCCGCGCGAGTTGCGTGAGATGGTCGGCGATCTGCGCGGCGAGCTCGCGCGTCGGCGCGAGGATCAGCGCCCGGGTCTTCCCGCGCGGCAGGTCGACGAGCGCTTGAAGCATCGGAAGACCGAAGGCGGCCGACTTGCCGCTCCCGGTCGACGCACTCGCGAGCACGTCGAGGCCGCGCAGGGCGGCGGGAATCGCGGCGACTTGGACGGGGGTCGGTTCGGTGAAACCGAGGTCGCGCACGGCTTGGAGAAGCTCCGGGCGCAGGCCGAGGGCATCGAAGCTCGGCGCGACGGACGGACGTGGTGAACTAGAGATGGTCGAACGATACTTTCGGGCGTGGCGCAATGCGATCGGCACTCGAAAGATCGCGCGAGGAGGTTGGTCCTACTATCGCACGGGGCGACGGCCTCCGTCAAATACCCCTGTCGGCGAGCTCCCGGCCGTGCTCGACGAGGGTGGTCACGTAGAATCCGAAATCCTTGAAGCGCTCGTCGCTCGTCTGGCCGCGCACGTAGCGCGCGTAGATCTGTTGCGCGATCACCGCGTAGCGGAAAACGCTGAACGCGTGGTACCACGCCGCGCGCGAGCAATCGCGTCCGGTCTTTTCCGCGTAGCGCTCGACGACTTGCGCCCGCGTGAAAAAGCCGGGTTCGCCGGTCGGCATCGTGCTGCTCCCGAATCCGGGCGGGTCGCCGGGCTCGAGCCAGAGCCCGAGCACGTTGCCGAGATCCGAGAGCGGGTCGCCGATCGTGCACATGTCCCAATCGAGGACCGCGACCAGCCGCGTCGGATCCGTCGCATCGACGATCGCGTTATCGAGCTTGAAGTCGTTGTGCACGAGTCCAGGCGCCCCCGAGACCGGCGGATCCCGCCGCAGCCGAGCGATCAGGTCCCCCGCGTCGGTCTGATCGGGCGTGTGGGCGGCGTGCCAGCGTTCGGTCCAACCGGAGATCTGCCGCTCGAGATAGCCGGCGGGCTTCCCGAGCGCGGCGAGCCCGGCTCGCTCGTAATCGACCGAGTGGAGCGCGGCGAGCGTGTCGACGAAATTTTCCGAGAGCGCTCGGCGCGCGGGAATATCGCTCGCGAAGTACGCCGGCAATCGGCGACGGATCACGATGCCGTGCCGGCGCTCCATCACGACGAAGTCCGCTCCGATCACCTCGGGATCGGTGCAGAGCACGAAGGCCCGCGGCGCGAGCGGAAACGTCGCGTAGAGCTTCGAGAGGACGCGATACTCGCGCTGCATGTCGTGGCCGCCCTTGGGCAGCGGGCCGTAGGGCGGCCGGCGCAAGACGAATTCCCGCTCCCCGAAACGCAGGGCATAGGTGAGGTTCGCGTGTCCGCCGCCGAATTGCCGCACCGAGAACGGACCCTCGGCGTCGGGCAGACGTTCGCGCAGATACGGTTCGAGCCGCTCCGTTTCGAGCGCTTCACCCGGGCGGATGTCGATCGTGTCGTTCACACGCAAACCTTTGCGGCGTCCGGCCGAAAAGCCCGTCCGGCTCGACGGAAAATCGACGCAGCGGGAACGGCCGCGCGGTACCGTCGGCACATGGATAATCGCTACGTCAACCCACTCCTCGGCTTCACCGGCGTCTTCGCCTCGAGCTTCGCCGCGTGCATCGCGGGTCTCTCGAGCGAGCCGCTCGGTGCGCTCCTGGCCGCGGCCGCCGCTCTGGGATGCGGCGTCTTCTTCGTGCGCAGCCTGGATTACCAACTACTCTCCTGATTCGCTGCGGAATCGTTACAATACGAAGCACCCGAGCGCCGGGAAGTGGCGGCGCCGTTCCGAATTACCGGCTTCGTCACCATGTCCACGTTTCGGTCACGCGTCATCGCAGCGCGAGCGTTCTTCTATGTCATGGCTCTGGCGGCTGTTGTCGCCGGCTTGGTTCGTTCGCGCGCCGTCGCCGCCGATAGCGCGTGGATCGCCAAAGCGGATCCGGTCCGGATCATGGCGCTCGGCGATTCGATCACGGCCGGCGTCGGGGCGAAGGGCGTGGACGTCGGCGGGGGCGGCTATCGCGGCGAACTCGAGCGCCTACTCGACGGCGCCGGTTACCGCTACGACCTGATCGGCTCCCGCTCGGATTACTCCGAACGCCTCGAACACCGCGGGCATGAGGGCTGGCCCGGCTACGTGATCCGCTCCCTGCCCTCGGATCCCGGCCACGAACTGCTCGGCGACACGACGCGGCGGGCGCTTTCGGAGTACAACCCCGACGTCATCTTGTTGATGGCGGGCACGAACGATCTCTTGCGCCTCGAACGCCATTCGGCGGGCTACTCCGTCGCCAACATCCTGGCCGGGATGGACGCGCTCTTGAACCAGATTTTCTCCCAGGACCCGAGCGTTCACGTGATCCTCGCGGGGGTGGTCGATAGCCCGTTCATCGCGGATTGCACGGTCAAGCGGTTCGACGGCGTGGACGGCTGGGGGTGCAACGGCGGCAACGGCCCGAATCTCAAGACGGTCGTTGCGAAATATCGCACCCTCGGTTTCAATATCGAACTCGCCTCGCGGATGGACGCGGCCGTGCCGCGCGATCGCGAACACTTTCCCGACGGCATCCACCCGAGCGGCGCGGGCGGATATGCGGCGATCGCGCGCGTCTGGATGCATGCGATCGAAGACGAGACGGTACCGTCCACGGCGCGCGTGGCGGCGGCGCCGCCGAAGCCCGAGTCGGCTCCCGCTGCCGCGTTTTCGCCCGGACCTCCCGTAGCGGTGGTCCCGCAGAGTCCGATTAGTCCGCCTTAAGAAACACGCACACCGCTCGTTTGAGGGGTGCTCCGCCGGGGCACGAGTCACTGCGGCCTCCCGTCGCTTGCCATGCTACAAACATTATCAGTCGACCGTCTACGTGTCCTCGACGGCCTCCGTGGGCTCGCGATCTTGATGGTCGTGTGGTATCACCTATGGCTCGTAAGCGGCTACACGTTTCCACCGTTCGGGTTCGCTCAGACGTTCGTGCAGAGCGGTTTTTTGGGCGTCGATCTGTTCTTTTTCCTAAGCGGCTTCTGCGTCGCGTTGCCGTATGCGCGCGCCCGTGCCCGGGGCGGTCCCACGCCGCTGCTCGCCGAGTTCGTTCGCAAACGCGCGCGCAAGATCGTGCCCTCGTACCTGCTGGCCCTCGGCATCTTCGCGGTGGCATTCCACGACCGCTTCGGCGGACCGGGGGCCTTCCTCGCGCACCTCGTGGCGCACGCCGCGTTCGTGCACGTGTTCTTTCCGGCGACCTTCGGGTCGTTCAGCGGACCGCTCTGGACGCTGGCCGTCGAGGTCCAGTTCTACGTGCTGTTCGCGTGCCTCGCGCCGCTCGTCGTGCGGCGGCCGTTCGCGGCTTACGTCGCGTTCGTCGCCGTCGCGACGGCCTATCGGGCCGCGATCGCGGCGTTCGGCATCGACGACGATTTCGGGTGGATCAATCAGTTGCCGGCGGTGCTCGACGTCTTCGGCGCGGGCGTGTTCGGTGCGTTCGTGTACGCGGGGTGGCCCGGAAAGCCGCTCGCGCTCGGCGGAGCGGTTCCGGCAACGTTTGCCGCGGCGGGCGGACTTCTCGCGATCCTCGCGGGCTTCGTCGTCGTCTCGTCGCTCGCGGCGCACGGCGGAGACGCGGCGGTGCATCGCTGGATCAACGCTTGGCGCGGCGCGTTCGGCCCGGTGCTGCTCGCCGCAACGCTCGGTCTCGCGCGTGGGCCTGCGTCCGTGCGGGCCTGCATCGTGGTTCGCCCGCTCTGCGAACTCTCGCTCGTTTCCTACGGCGCGTATCTCTTCAATTTGGAGATCGTGGTCGGGCTTGCGCGCCTCGGTCTTCCCGCGGCCGCCGTGTTCTGGCTCGGTGCGGGGGGAACGCTCGCCGTCGCCGCTCTGGTCACCTACGGGTTCGAGCGTCCGATCCAGCGGCACGGTCTGCGGCCGGCACTCGCCGCGGCGCGACGCTGGATCGCGATTTCACCGCTCGGCGAAGCGGCGGCGGGATAGCGCCCAAACGATCCGGAACGAGGACGAGCGATGCGAATGATCTTCAGCGCGCTCTGGCATGGCGTCATCAGCGGAACGCAGTCGCGCGAACGTTCCGTCGCGACGCCTCCGCAACAGTACGGCTTCGATGCGAGCGTTACCCAAGCGTTGTATTGGTTCGGATTCGAACTCGGGAACGTGATCGTCTTCGGGAAGCGCCCTTCCACAGGCTCAGGGTGACACGTTTCGGGACACGAGGCTAGCGCTCAGACGAGCGCCGCGACGTCGCGGGCGTCGGGATAGCGCCCGATGACTCCCTGCAGCATGCGCGCCGTCGCTCCCCACACGTGGATGCCGTCATAATCGAAGAGCCACGACGGAACCTCGAAGCTCTTTCCGTCGCGTTCGACGCGTTCGGTGCCGCGATGGAGCGCGCCCGGCGCGTAGAGTGCGCGGAGGGGGACTTCGTAGACCGCTTCGGTCTCGCTCGGATCGAACGCGAGCGCGACGGGAGGGTCGAGCATGCCGAGATACGGCGTGACCGTGACGGATAGCGCCAGCGTCACGACGTCGTCGAGCCGATCGACGATGCGCACGCGGTCGCGCGGCACGCCGAGTTCTTCTTCGAATTCGCGCAGTGCGGCGGCTCGTTCGTCGGCGTCGCCGGGATCGACGATCCCGCCCGGAAACGCGATCTGGCCGGGATTGCGGCGCAGATGCGCGGCGCGCTTGACGAGGATCAGCGCGGGATCGTCGTAACGCACGATCGGGATCACGACGGCCGCATAGAGCACCGCCTTCCATTCGAGAGGTATGCCGCGGCGCCCCACAAACGGTGACGGCGCGTGCTAGCGCGGAATTTCGTCATCGATGCGGTCGCCCTGGTCGCGGCGCTCGCCGTGCGCTTCATCGTTCCAGGCCCCGCGTGGATCGAGGCGCACTATGCGAACGGCGCGTATCCCGCGATCGACCGGGCCGTCCGCTCCGTGACCGGGCCGCTGCCGTTGTGTCTCGGCGACGCGCTCTTCGCGATCGTCGTCTTCGCGCTGCTGCGCTATTGGTTCACGGCCGCGCGCGCAGCACGCGGCCGCATCCTCGCGACCGCCGCGCGCGTCCTGACGCGAACGCTCGCGGTCGCGGGCGCGATCTATGTCTGGTTCATGGTGTCGTGGGCGTACGACTACTCGCGGGTTCCGCTAGCCGACAAGATTCCCGTGCACGACGCGCGCACCGACGAAGATACGGTCAACCGCTTCGCCGATCGCGTCATCGACGAATTGACGCGCTACGCCGCGGCGGCTCACCGCGAACGGCTGCGCGATCCGGACGTCGCCGTGCGCCTCGTGCCCACGTTCGAAGCGACGATCCGGCGGCTGGGCGACGTCGCGACCTTCCCGCCGCCGCGCATCAAGCCCACGATGTTCCAGCCGTTCTTTCAACTCTCGGGAACGGCGGGGTTCACCGACCCGTGGACGCACGAGATCAACCTCGACGCGTCGCTGTTTCCGGTCGAGCGTCCCGCGTTCTACGCCCACGAATGGTCGCACATTTCGGGCTTCAACGACGAAGCCGAAGCGAATTTCATCGCGGTGATCGCCTGCACGACGTCGCACGATCCGCTGCTCGCCTATTCGGGCTGGCTGCTGGTCTGGGACAACTTACCGCAGAACGTTCACACGACGCACCGCATCGGCCGCCTCGCCTACGACGATCTGGTGGCGATCCGGGCGCGCTACGTCAAGAACGTGAACCGGCAAGTCGAAGGTGCGAGCCGCGCCGCCTACGACAGCTACCTGAAATCCAATCACGTCAAGGCCGGCTACGCGAGCTACGCCCTCTTCATCCGCTGGCTCACCGGCGCCGACTTCGACCGCGCCGGCCTCCCCATCGTCGCCCGTACTCCAAATCCGTCACCCTGAGCTTGTCGAAGGGCGAAGGGCGTCGAGCGCGGATTTCAAACAAGTGGGGATGCAAACTTCGCTAGAGACGCGCCGCCTCGGGACGAGCGATCTGCACATCACGCCGATCGGATTCGGCGCGTGGGCGATCGGCGGCGGCGATTGGCAATTCGGTTGGGGCGCGCAAGACGACGCGCAGTCGGTCGCCGCGATCCGGCGCGCGCTCGAGCGCGGCGTGAACTGGATCGACACCGCGGCGGTGTACGGCTTCGGGCATTCGGAAGAGATCGTCGCGAAGGCCCTCGACGGGATCGCCGAGCGTCCGTACGTATTCACGAAGTGCGGTCTGGTGCCGAGCGGCAAGAACGACGGCAGTCCGGTCGAGAACATCTCACGCGATTCGATCGTGGCGGAATGTGAGGCGAGCCTGCGGCGGCTGCGTGTGGAGACGATCGATCTCTACCAGATCCATTGGCCCACCGACGACATCGCCGACATCGACGAAGCGTGGGCCGCGATGGAATCGCTGCATCGCAGCGGTAAGGTGCGCGCGATCGGCGTTTCCAATTTCAACGTCGAGGAGCTCCAACGCGCGGAGCGGGTCGCCCCGATCGCATCGCTGCAACCGCCTTATTCGCTCGTCAAACGCCGCATCGAGCGCGAGATCTTACCGTACTGTCGCGAGCGGAACATCGGCGTGATCGTGTATTCGCCGATGCAGTCCGGCCTGCTGTCGGGAGCGATGACGAGGGAACGCATCGCGGCGCTTCCCGCGAACGACTGGCGCGCGAAGAACGACGAGTTCAAGGAGCCGAAGCTCGCGCGCAATTTGGCTCTGGTCGAACGGCTGCGCGCGGTCGGAGCGCGTCACGGCATGTCGCCGGGCGAGGTCGCGATCGCCTGGACGTTGCGCGACCCGGTCGTGACCGGTGCGATCGTCGGCGGCCGTTCGCCCGAACAGGTCGACGGCGTGCTCGGAGCGGCTGCGTTTCGCCTGAGCGCGGAGGAAATTGCGGAGATCGAGCGTTAGCGTAGAGACATCCCCCCAAGACCGTCATGGAGAAGTAAACGTGAATGTCCAAACCGAACGCGCCGTCCTCGCCGGTGGCTGCTTCTGGGGCGTGCAAGACCTGATTCGTAAATATCCGGGAGTGCTCGAAACGCGCGTCGGATACACGGGCGGCGACGTCAGGAACGCGACCTACCGGAACCACGGCACCCACGCCGAAGCGATCGAGATCCTGTTCGACCCGAGCAAGATCAGTTATCGCAGCCTGCTCGAGTTCTTCTTTCAGATCCACGATCCGACGACGCTCAATCGGCAGGGCAACGACCGCGGTCCCAGTTATCGCTCGGCGATCTTCTATACGAACGACGAGCAGCGCCGTATCGCCGAGGATACGATCGCGGACGTGGACGCCTCCGGTATTTGGCCGGGGAAGGTCGTCACCGAAGTCGTCCCCGCTTCGGACTTTTGGGAAGCGGAACCCGAGCATCAGGATTACCTCGAGCGCATCCCAAACGGCTATACCTGCCATTTCATCCGTCCGAACTGGAAGCTCCCGCAACGCCAGAAAGTCGGTTGACGAGGCCGCGCACGGCTTTCCGCCCATCTGCCGGAGCGTCCGCGCGTTCGGCCGCCCGACGGAAACGACGTGCCGCTACCTCTTCCGCGTCGAGTTCGACGCCGGATAGCGGGGGCGGCGTAGCGAATCCGGATTCATGCTTCGCACGCTGGTTCTCGTCGCCGGCCTCGGCCTCGTCCCGAAGCCTTTTGCCGCGGCGCCGCAGCCGGTCGTCCTGTCCGCCGCCGACGGTGTGACCGTCTATGCGAATGCGTATGCGAGCGCCTCGCCCGACGCGCCCGTGATCCTGTTGTTCCATCAAGCCGGTTCGAGCAAAGACGAATACGCGCAGATCGCGCCGCGGCTGACGGAACTGGGTTACAACGCGATCGCGATCGACCAGCGTTCGGGCGGGGATCTGTTCGCGCCGAACCAGACCGTGCTCAAGCTCGGAAAGAGCGCGAGCGATTACCGCGCCGCACTACCGGATATGGACGCGGCACTCGCCTGGGCGAAGAAGACGCATCCGCGCTCGCCCGTCTACGCCTGGGGCAGCAGCTATTCCGCGGCGCTGGTCTTCGTCTTCGCCGCCAAACACCCGCACGACATCAAAGCCGTGCTCGCGTTTTCGCCGAACGAATATATTGCGGCGGACAAGCACCTCGTGCGCGACGCCGCGCGACGCCTGACGTGCCCCGTCTTCGTCGATTCCGCCGCGGACGCGGACGAGGAGCGTGGCGCGAAGGCGATCTTCGACGCCGTCCCGTCGAGCGACAAGATGGACTTCGTTCCGCAGCACGGCGTTCACGGAGCGTCGACCCTGCGCGACGATCGCGATGCGGCCGGCGCCTACGAGAATTGGGATGCGGTCACGCGCTTCTTGACGCACGTGACGGCCACGCAGCGCTCGTAGCGCCGTCCGGCACGTATCGCCCCGCGTCGTCGCGGCGGTAGATCGTCGTCTCGAATCCGCGCGCCGCATCCCAACCGTGTAGGGCGAAGCCGGGTCGTTCGCGCCGTAAGCCGCAGACGCGCCGCTCGAAGAGTTCCGGCACCATCTGCGGCGCGGTACTCGGCGCCGTGATCGCGAGCGCGGTCCCGAGGTACGCGCTGCGCGTGCAATGAATGTGGCCCGAGATCACGCGGCCGACGTTCGGATGTGCCCGCACGGCCCGCCGAAAGCGTTCGGCACCGCCGAATCCGAAGGCGTCAAGATAGTGAAGTCCCGTACGAAACGGCGGTTGGTGCAGGCACACGATGGTGGGCATGGCGGGGCGCTCGGCGAGGGTTCGCTCGAACCATGCGAGCGAGGTACGGTCGAACGACGGCCGCGGGAACGACGGGCGTCCATTGGGGTCGAGGCCGATCAGCCGGACGCCGCGGACGTCCCGCACGAAGCGCACGCGCGATTCCATCGATTCTCCGTACGTTTGGGGCGGAAGCCGCGCGCGCATCCGGTCGCGGTCGTCGTGGTTGCCCGGAACCGCGACGTAGGGTATGCGCAGCGTCGCCATCGCTCCCGCGAAACGCTGGTATTCATCGTCGTGCCCGCCGCACACGAGGTCGCCCGTGACGACGACGAGGTCCGGCCGGGGCGCGAGGTCGTGCAAGGCGTCGATCGCGTCGCGCAGATAGCGCGTCGTGTCGATTCCGAAGTACGTCGCCTCGGCACGCGTGACGTGCGTGTCGCTCAATTGCGCGAGCAGCATCGCTGCGCGTCGCTAAATCGCAGAGACCGCGGTTGCGATGCCGCGGGAGCGTTCGAACTTCGCGGCCACGAGCAGCCGATAGCGCACGAAGAAGAGGGCGCTTGCGAGCAGTAGTACGAGCGCCGCATTGAACGCGAGCGCCTCGTGGGTCGGCCGCGTGAGCTGTCCGCCCGAGGCGCCCACGCGCGCGACGAAGCGCAGTGCGAACGCGACGACCCAGATCGTCACGGTCACGTACGAACCGCGCGAGTAGAGGACACTGGGGTCGGGCGTGACCCGGACCCTGGTGAAATGCGCCACGCCGTAGCCGATCGCGCCGCCGAGGATCAGCCCGGCGACGCAGCTGACTGCGAGCACGCCGCGCGCTTCGGGTTCGTTCGCCCACGACAGCGCGATCAGAACCAGAGCGATCGCGCCCACGACGGCCGGCAAGACGTAGATCCTCCCGATCGCGTAGCGGCGCTCGCGCAGCTCGCGCAAGAGAAAACGCCCGACGACGAGGATCGCAACGAGAATACCGATGCCGAGGTTGCTCACGTCATAGCTCCCCGGCGAAGCGCGCGATCGCGTTCGCCGTTCGCTCTGGTTGTTCGAGGGGAAGGTAGTGGCCGGCCTCGTCGATCACGATGAGGCGGCTCCCGGGAATGACGTCCGCCACGCGTTCGCGCACGAACGCGGGGGTCATGGGGCGGTCGGCCGCGGGCGCGAGCACCAGCGTCGGCGTAGCGATCGTCGCCGCCTCGTCCGCGAAGTCGAGCCGGGTCCAGGATTCGAAACTCTCGAGCGCCACGTGCGCCGGCGTCGCGGCGGCCGCCGCGCGCATGATCTGCCGCGCTTCGGGCGTCGGCTCGGCATACGTGAGCGCGGCGAGCCACGCGTTCGCGTTCTCCGCGTTTCCCGCGGTCGCACGAAACATCGCTTCGACCTTCGGCGAGAACGGTACGCCGCTCGCGGGGACCGGCGACGCGAGGACGAGGCCTTCGACGGCGTCGGGCCGATCGATTGCGAAACGCTGGGCGATCGCCGCACCCATCGAGTGCCCGACGACCAGCAGCGGATCGAGATCGAGCGCCGCGACGAGCGCGCTGAGATCGTCGGCAAACGTTTCGACGCGATAGGGTCCCGGCGCCGCGTTCGATTCGCCGAACCCGCGCAGGTCGAGCGCGATCGTGCGGTGGCGCGACGAGAGTTCGTGCATGACGGGCAGCCAGACGGCGCTCGCGCCTTGCCAACCGTGCACGAAGAGCATGGCGATGTCACCGCGCGGGCCGAAATCGAGGTACGCGAGTTCCGCGCCGTCGGCCGCATGAAACGTCGGCATAGAAGCTAGCGGTGCTCCGCGAGGGCCGCCAAAAATGCATCGCCGAAGTCGGCGAGCTTCTTGTCGCCGACGCCCGGGATGCGGCGCAGCTCGGCGAGCGTAGCCGGAACCTCCCGCGCCATCGCGCGCAGCGTCGTGTCGGGAAAGATGACGTACGCGGGAACGTCGCGTTTGTCGGCGATCCGCTTGCGGAGCGCGCGCAGCTCGTCGAAGAGCGCTTCGTCGACGTCCGTGCCGGTGCCGCGAGCGTCGCGGTCGGCACCGCGCGCGCCGCCGCGGGACGGCGACGAGTCGGCACTGCGGGGCGCGCGGGGCGCTTGGGCCGCAAGCGGCGCGGTCAATTCGACCGGACGCCGCTCGAGGAGCGTCCGACGGCCGTCGTCGGTCAGTTCGAGGACGCTACGAAGTCCCGGCGTCTGGCGAAGCAGGCCGAGGCGCACGAGTTCGCGTCCGATCGCGACCCACTGCGGCCGCGCCGTTTCCTTGCCGATGCCGTACGTCGTCAGGGCGTCGTGATTCCAGTCGCGCACCTTCTCCGTGGCTTTGCCCGTCAGGACGTCGACGAGATGATTGAGGCCGACGCCGAAGCCGCTCGCCTGGCGCACGCGAACCACGTTGGAGAGAAATTTTTGCGCCACGACCGTTCCGTCGAAACGCCGGCGCGGCGCGAGGCAGTTGTCGCACCCCGTGCACGCGCCGTCGGGAAGCGTTTCGCCGAAATGCGCGAGGACGGTTGCGCGCCGGCATTCGCTCGCTTCGGCGTAGTGCTGCATCGCCCGCAGTGCGGCGAGTGCCCGCTCGCGTTCCGAACCCTCTTTTTCTTCGATAAAGCCCAGGAGTTTGGCCGTGTCGCCCGCGCCGTAGTAGAGAATGCACTCTGCCGGCAAACCGTCGCGCCCCGCGCGGCCCGTCTCCTGATAGTAGCTTTCGAGATTCTTCGGCAGATCGAAATGCACGACGTAGCGGACGTTCGGTTTGTTGATGCCCATGCCGAAGGCGACCGTCGCGCAGATCACGGAGACGTCGTCGCGGACGAAGCGCTCCTGGTTGTACGAACGCTCGGTGGGGTCGAGGCCGGCGTGGTACGGCAGCGCCGCGATGCCCGCCTCGCGCAATTTGTCCGCGAGGGTCTCCGCTTGCCGCCGGCTGGCGGCGTAGACGATGCCGCTCTCCTTGCGACGGGCCCGCACGAACGCGACCAGCGATTTCACGGCGTTCTCTTTGGGCACGACGCGGTACGTTAGATTCGGACGGTTGAAGCTCGCGACGTAGCACGCCGGATCGCGTAGCTCGAGCGACTTGACGATGTCCTCGCGCACGCGGCCGGTTGCAGTCGCCGTCAAGGCGAGTACCGGGATGCCGGGAAACGCGCGCCGCAGCTCCGCCAGACGGCGGTACTCGGGGCGGAAATCGTGGCCCCACTCGCTGATGCAATGCGCCTCGTCGATCGCGAATCGCGTGACGTGCCATGCCTCGAGGTCGCGATAGGTGTTCGGCAACGCCAACCGCTCCGGCGCGAGGTAGAGCAACCGGTAGCCGCCCTCGTGAAGCGTGCGCAGGCGGCGCCGCGCCTCGTCCGGGCCGAGCGTCGAATTTAGGAACGTCGCCGGGATGCCGGCCGCCGTCAGCGCGTCGACCTGGTCCTTCATGAGCGCGATCAACGGCGAAACGACGACCGTGAGGCCCGGGCGCATGACGGCGGGTAACTGGAAGCACAGCGACTTCCCGCCGCCCGTGGGCAGCAAGGCGAAGACGTCGCGGCCGGCCAGGACGTCGTCGACGATTTCCGCTTGGAGCGGCCGGAACGCGTCGAACCCGAAATGGTGCTTGAGCGCCGCATGCGGGTCCGAATCGAAGAGAGTCGTCACGTCGGCTTCCGATTCGCGTCCGGGGCTCCGGCTCATGCGGGCGGTGGTGGCGGTCATGGCCTCCCTATCGCGACCTGCGTCACGCTCCGCTAGCAGGAAGGTGTGAATCTCTTGTGTCGCGCGCCGATAACCAAGATATGACCACGCCGAAGCCCCGAGGCGACGAAAGCATCACGGTCGGACTCGATCCGCTCCGCAACGTCCCCCTGTTCCGCGATTTCGATGCGGCCGAGATGTCCGAGATCGCCCAACTCGTGACCCTCCGGCACTATTCAAAGCACCAAACGATCTTCCGGGAAGGCGATCCGGGCCAAAGCTTTTACCTGATCCTCTCCGGTTCGGTCGCGATCGTTCACATCGCCGCCGACGGCCGCGAAACGATCCTCTCGATCCTCAAGGACCGCGACTTCTTCGGCGAGATGAGCATCTTCGACACGGCGCTGCGCGCCGCGGGCGTGCGAACGCTCACGGACGTGGAAGTCGGCGTGATCGAGAGCGAGGACTTCCTCGCCCTGATCGACCGCAGTCCGCGCATCGGCCGGCTGCTGGTCATCGCGCTCTCCGATCGCCTCCGCGCGGCGAACAAACTGATTTCGGCGACCACGTCGCAGGACATCCGCTCGCGGCTCGCGTCCCTGTTGCTCAACCTCGCGCAAAACTTCGGCGAGCCCGCCCCGGTCGGCACGCGCATCACGCTGCGCCTCACCAATCAAGAGATGGCAAACATGATCGGCACGACGCGCGAAACCGTCAATCGTACCCTCAACCGCCTGTGGGACGAGCACGTGATCGATATGAAGACCGCCCACGTCGTGGTCCTCGAACCCGACAAACTCTCCGCGATGGTGCCCTAGCCTCGGCCCAAAAAACCCGCTTCGATTAATGTCACCCTGAGCTTGTCGAAGGGTGCGGTTGCGGGGGTCAAACGAGTCGCCGTAGCGGCTTGCGTTTCCAGATCGCGTAGTAGAAGGCGAGTTGCATGCCGAGGCCGGCGATGAAGGCGGCGGGGTATCCGTACCAGACGCCGCTGAGGCCGAGCGGGGTGTGTTGCGAGAGTTCGTAGGCGACGGGAACTTCGACGCCCCAGATCGAGATGATGGAGAGCAGCGTCGGCCAGACCACCGTGCCGCTCGAGACCATGATCGCCGAGATGATCCGCGCGTTGCCGAAGATCGCGTAACTCCAGAGCGTGATGGTCAAGAGTCCGTGGGCGATTTCGACGGTCTCGGGCGACTTGATGAAGAGCGAAATCGTCGCGCGGCTGAAGACGTACACGATCGCGATCAGGATGCCTTCGATGACGTAGTTGAGGATCACGGCCGAACGCACGACGACCGGGATCCGGTCCGTGCGCCCCGCGCCGATCGACTGCGCTCCGAAGATCGACGCCGCGATGCCGATCGAAATCGCGGGAAACTGCACGTAGCTTACGATCTGATTGACCGCGCCGTACGCCGCGAGCGCCGTCGATCCGAAGCGGTTGACGAACGCGAGCACCGCGATTTCCGAGAGGGAGACCATCACGAGGTTGACGCTCGTCGGGATGCCGATTCGCGCGATCGTCGCGACCAGCTTCGGTCGCAGCTGCAGATTCGCAATCATCTCGCGGTCGAATGCGAGCGGGTGGCGCGTCACGCCGAGATAGACGATCAAGACCACGAGCGACACCGCGTTCGCGAAAATGTTCCCGACGGCGGCGCCGTTCGTGCCGAGCGCCGGAAGACCGGCGAACCCCACGATGAACGCCGGTGTGAGCGCGAACGTGAGCGCGGTGCTCAGGATCAAGATGAAGAACGGCGTCCGCGTATCGCCCGTGCCGCGCAGGAACGTCGTATAGGTCAGATACGCGAAGAGGATCGGAATGGAATAGAACGTGATCCGGGCATAACTTGCCGAGGCCGGCAGCACGTTTTGGGGCGTGCCGAGCGCGCGCAGCATCTGCTCGGAAAAGATCCCGCCGAACGCGCCGACCGTGATGCCGAGTACGACGGTCAGCGTCAGCGTCGTGCCCGCGATCTGCTTGACCTTCGCGTGATCGCGCGCCCCGAACGCCTGACCGATCAACACGCTGCTCCCGGCGCCGAGCCCGATCAAGAACGAGATCAAGAAGAAGACGATCGGAAAGATCGCCGAAACCGCCGCGAGCGCGTTCACCCCGACGAGCCGGCCGAGGTAGACGCTGTTCGCGGTCTGGCCGAGCGATTGCAGCACGTTGCTCAGCATCAGCGGAATCAAGAAGATGCCGAGCGTCTGCCAGAGCGGACGCGACTCGTCGAGCGCGATCGAGCGTCGCGCGCTCATCGCGCGGCTTCGAGCACGGCATCGCGCGGCACGACGACGAGCGTGCGCGCGTGCGTGTACCACACGAGTCCGGGCGGCGCGTTCTGGCGGCGGCGCACGTGCTTCCTTTCCGTGAAGTCCACGGAGACTTTGTCCGAAGCGCGCGCTTTCGAGTGGAACGCGGCGAGTTCGGCCGCCCGTTCGAGTTCGACGTCCGTCGCCGGGCGCGGCGTATCGAGATGCAAGACGACGTGGGCGCCCGGCGTGTTCCGCGCGTGGAACCACAGGTCGTCCGGCCGGGCCAATCGGAACGTGAGGTCCGCGTTGCCTTTCGGCGAGCGTCCCACGTAGATGCGCGCGTCGTCGCCGATCCGCACGTCGAGCGGTTTGCGTTTCGCGGGCGCGGCCTTGGGGCCGGCGGCTTTGCGGCGGTCGAGGCGGTCCGCCGCCTCCGCCACGTCGTCGAGCGTCTCGGGTTCGGCGCGTTCGAGTTCCCAAGCGAGTTCGTGCGCGAACGCCAATTCCGCGTCGATGTCGGCGAGGCGCCGCGCCACGTGCTCGAGTTTCGTGACCGCTTTGCGATAGCGCTTGAAGATCGCTGCGGCGTTGCCTTTCGCGTCGAGTTCCGGGTCGAGTGCGATCGTCACGTCGGGCGCGCTCGGCGGAACGAACGACGTCGCCCGCGCCGGGACGTCGGCGACGTGGGCGTAGAGCAGTTCGCCCGCGACGCGCAAGCGATCGCGCGCGGCCGCGTCGTCGCGCTCGCGTTCGAGTCCGGCACGCTCGGCGGCGAGGGCGGCGCGGCGTTTCTCGATCCGCTCGCGCACGCGGTCGCGGCGCGCGGCGAACGCGCGCTCCGCGCGTTCGTGCGTCGCGCGCCCGACCAGTTCCGCGAGCAGCGGGACGAGCGCGCGTTCCCGGCGTTCTGCGAATTTTGCGAACTGCGCGAGCGCGACGACGTGAAACTGCACGAGCTCTCCCGCGACGTCGCGGTAGGCGAAAACGTCGCCGAGGGCGTCCGGCGTGCCGTCGGCCGCCGCCACGATCGACTCGGCGCGCGCGCGTGCGCGCGTCGCGAGGGCGTCCGGGCCGGCGCCGGCGGCGCGCGCGGTTTCGGCCACGATCGAATCCGCAACCAGCCGCGGCACGAGCGGCACGGCAGCGCGCAGCGCGCGGCTCGCGCGCGTGCGCCCCCGTTCCGAATCGTCGAGCGCGAGCGCGGCGAACGCGGACGCGAGCGATTCCGCATCTTCGGGCGCGGCCGGCAGCGGTGGCGGCTCGTACGCATCGCCGACCACGATCGAACGGAGCGCGTTTTCGGCGCGCGTGAACTCTTTGGCGGCGGCAACGATGGTATCGTCCTTGAGGACCAGGATGTTTCCGAAGCGGGGCACGAGCTCGGCGACGAGCCGGTAGCCGCTCTCGACGCCGAAGCGCGAACGTGACGAACATTCGATCGCGATCAGCCGGTCGCCGCGGCGCGCGCGCACGCGTTCGATGCGCAATCCCACAAGTGTCGCCGCAGCCGCGCGCACCCAGCCGGCCGTCCGCTCCAATTCGTACTCGCCCTCGAGCGCCACGATCGGTGTCGGGCCGAACGCGTCGATCGCCATCGTGCCTTGCGGCACGCGCAAGCCGAACCGGCCGCCCGCGATGCGTCCGGCATCCCGAATGCGCGCGCCGCGCAAGGTGCGGTCGAGTTCGGCCGCGAGCCGGCGAACGATCAGCCAATCGGTGAGCACCTGCCCCCTTTAGCCGCCCGGGACGATCAAAACTTCCGCTGTAGCGAGAAGGAGAAGCCGCTCGATCCGTTGGCCGGTTCGCTATCGGTCACCGAATCGTTCGTTGAATTCAGCGAGAGCGCGCCCTCGAAGGTGTCGAAACGATTGCTCTGCGGCTGACTGAAGAACGTCAGTTGTGCGGCCGTCGTCTTGTTCGGGCTCGCGAGCAACCCGATGCTCTGGCGCTGCGGATAGCTGAACGATTCCGCGAAGACGGCGCTGAGATTCTTGAAGATCTTCTTTTGCGCGCCGACGCTCGCGCCGCCGCCCGGCGTGTAGTTGATCGCGAGATTGCTCAGGCCGACCGCGCTGCCGACTTGCGATGAGAGCGGCTCGAAGATGTTCTGCGTTAGCAGCGAGCCGAGCTGTCCCTCGGCGACGGCCGTGAACGGATTCTGCTGCGGCGCCGTCCCGGGCGCCGGCTGCAGGCCGCTGACCGCGCCGAGGGCTTGCGCGCCGACGAGGATCCCGACGATCTGTTCGCGCGAATAACTCGGATTCGAAGCGAACGCGACGTTCAGTTGCGTCGCGGGGCCCGTCACGTGAAGCGAGACGTCGGTCGGCGGATTGTCGACCGACGTCGTCGCGAGCGCGTCGACGTACGGGATCACGCCCGTCCCGTCGAACGACACCGTCGTCGGATACGCGATGTCGAACGTTCGATACAGACTAAGCGTGCCGCCCGTCGAATCGAGTTCTCCCGACACCGTCGGATGACCGAGCGTACCGCCGACGCTCAAGTCGCCCTTGGCTCCGATGTCGACGGGACCGCCCTGCACGCGCACGTCGCTGCCCACGTCGACGGCGAGCGCGAGGTTCACCGGCAGCGGCGTCGCGCCGGCTTGCGCGCCCGCCGTTTTCGGCACGAGCGCGGTCGTGGGAATCCGGGCGGAGGTGACCGAGAGGTTTCCCGTAACGCTCGCGTCCCGATGTGCGGCGCGCGCGAGGGCGACGCTTCCGTCGATGCGTCCCTTGAAGAGCGCGGGCACGTCGAATACGGCGTAGCTCGAGCGTAGCGTCAGATTCCCGGACGTCGTCGCGGCCGGGTCGGTCAAATCCGGCACCATGAGACTGCCCGCAGCCGAGACCGTGCCGCCGCCGATCTTGGCACTCGCGTCGTGGAGCGTAACGGTACGGTCATTAAAGGTCAACTGCGATACCAAATCGGCGATCTTCGACTTTTCCTGGGGGCCGGCGAACGACCCGTCGGAAAGCGCGAGCGTCCCCGTCAACCCGGGGTTCGCGAGCGAACCGGCGAGCCCGACTTTGCCGTCGAGCAAGCCGGCGAGTTGCGTCCCCTTCGGCAGGAGCGGCGAGAACTGCGCGAAGTCGATCCGCTCCGCGGTGAGGTCGAGTGCGATCGGCGCGCCCGGCGGTCCGATGCCGAGCACGGGCGCCGTCACGAGCGACGCGTGGCCGTCGGCAAGGAGGCGCCCGCGCTGCAGATCGACCTCCGCGGCGCTGAGGTTCGCACCGGTTTTCGTCAGGGCGACGACCGCGTGGACGCGCGGGACGATGTATTTCGCGTAGCGCAGTTGCCCCGCGTCGAGCGTGGTCGTCAGCAGCGGGCGGGCGGCCGTCCCCGTGATGTGCGCCGTCGTCGTAACGGTGCCCGCGACGTCGTAGGTTTTAGCGGTGAGCGTCTTGGCGAGCGCGCCGGCATCGGCCGTGCGGGCGACGACGGTGAAATCGAACGGCGCCTGCGGCGTCAATCCCGCGGAGCCCGTCATTCCGACGGTGAGGTTGTCGATTGCGAGCGCCGCGCGCGTGACGGTCGCGCGGCCGTTCGCGGCTCGCGCGTCCAGCGTCGCCGTGCGAATCGCCACCGGCCCCGCCGTTCCGCCCTGCACGTCCGCGTGCGCGGCAACGACGATGTTCGGATACGAGCCGCGGATCGTGGCGTCGGCGTTCGCGAGCCCCGTCACGGGCGCCCGCACGTCGAACACGGGCAGCCACGTTTTGAGATCGACGTCCGTCGCGCGCGTGACGAGCGCGAGGGAGGTGCGATGCAGCGCGTCGCGGAGGGGCTGCGACGCGGGCAGGAGGACGGTTCCGTTTTCCGTTATTCGGCCCGCGCTGCCGCCGATCGCGAGATCCGTGCGCACGATCCGTCCCGCCGTCGACCAGTCGGCGCGCGAATCGCCGACGTCGAAGGCCCGGAACCGCGTGTGCGCGAGACGGACGCGGCCGCTCGTCACGACGGCGCCCGGCTCGTTCTTGGCGGAGAGGGCGATGCTGCCGGCGCCGCCGAGGGTGTCGCCCGCATCGAAGTAATCGTTGAAATCGGCGAGGTCGATCTTGGGCGCGCGCAGTGCGAGCCGCTGCGTGTTCCGCGAGAGGTCCGCGTCGAATCCGAGCGTGCTGTTCCCCACGGTCACATGGCCGTCGCGCGCGGTAATTGCGTTTGCGCCGCCGAAGAGGGCGACGGCGGCGTTCCGGAAGCGTAGCCCGTTCAGGGAGCCCTCGGGGATCGCGATCCGGCCCCGCGCTTGCGGCGCCGAACCGGTCCCCGTTACCGTGACGTCCGCGTCCAAGCTGCCTTCGGGATACAGCCGGTCCGCGTGCGCGATGCTCGCGAGCGTCGCGATGTCGGCCTGGCGAACGTCCGCGGCGAATTCGTAGGTCGCGGCTTTGGGATCCCCGCGCAAACCGGCGACCTTGCCGTCGAGCGATCCGACCGCCGGTCCCGCGCGCACGAGCGCATCGCGTACGGCCAGGGTCCCGCCATCGTAGGTGAGACCGGCGCTGGCATCGAGGGGCAGGCTCGCAACCTGCGCGGCGGCGAGACCCACGCCGCTCGCGGCGACGCCGCCCTCGACGTGGGGTGAACCGGTGGTTCCGT
>Ga0116227_10003613_pt1 | contig 34265 bp, 15 predicted proteins | sample S1TSphgellanicum_FD_89693 | JGI IMG/M metagenome (GOLD analysis project Ga0116227, IMG submission 89693) | Host-associated microbial communities from peat moss isolated from Minnesota, USA - S1T2_Fb - Sphagnum magellanicum MG | ecosystem: Host-associated > Plants > Peat moss > Unclassified... | reverse complement strand
TTCTTTGTCCCGCTTTCTTGTTTTTTTTTTTTTTTTTTGTCGCTGGAACTTTCAATCTAGTTTTGTAATTGGTTTTTTGAATTTCTAACCCTCTAGGTCTTGTCATTTTCAAAAAGAATTTTGAGAAGCTTTAATTTAAGACCAAGTTCCATCTTCATCATGCGCAACTAAATCAAAAAATCTTTTGTGAAATATTAGTTTATTCAACTAGTGCACATAGTTCAAAATAGAGCTTATGTAAACAATTAGTATTAATTATGTGCAACCAATCAAATGCAATAACATGCTAAAATTTTGGGTCAAGTTTTTTATGTTTTTAAAAGAAATTGTACTTAGCTACCTAGTGAACCTAAACCTACTCTAAACAAGGTTGGTTGCACCCTGGTTCAAGTTTTAGTTCCATCTTGAAAATAGGTTGGTTGCCCAGCTAGGTTCCAATAACGGTTTCAACAAATCTGGAACCTTTGTTTTAGAGACCTTGACTTGTAATTTAAACCTATCAAAATCCTAGAACCTACCAACACTAATTCTACCTTTTTATTATCCCAAGTTCATGTTTATGGGTGGAGCTTGGAATCCATAGATAAGTAATCTTGGATGGAAAGAACATTGTTTTAGGATCACATGCCAACTATGGGTGGAGTTGTTTTAAAAAGGTAACCATCAACTATTTATTCCATTGAAGGGTAGTATTGAGTATAGACCAATGTTGGGTAGTTCCTTACTTTTATGAAGAACCTTGTTCTGGTTTTACAAAATAAATTAGAATGGTTCCAGTTCCACACATAAATGGAATCAGGAGCCCAATTCCATATTCACTTCTTCTCACCAAATTTTTTTAAAAAAAAAATCTGATTCTAGTTTTAGTTTCAATTTTGAAAATCAGATTGAGTTCTGATCTAGTTGGGACGAGAACTAGCAATTAACTGCTGATCAAACCCTAATTCTTATTCTTTTCCAGAACCTTTTTTTTTTTTGAAAAATCTACATTCTACACATACATAAAACTGGGAACCTAGATATGGGTTCAATTCTTAATTCTAGAACCAATTCCAAAAATCAGACACCGTTCCAATTTGAGTTTGATTTTTACTAATTAGCATCAACACCAACAGTTCCAACCAGTGTTGCCCAATTCTTGTTTTCTAATAACCATCAAGTTTCTTTTTTTTAAATCTTTTTGGGACCATACAAGTTATCAATATCAATTTTTTAAAATTTCTGAATACATTATCAAAAAAATTGAGTAATAACCATCAAACATGCATAAGGTTAGATTGTTAAATAATCAGTTGATATGCTTATTATCCTGCCCATTATTATAAGGTTTTCTAATTAAAAAAACTGTTTTCTATTTTTTTTGTATTAGTGTTTAAGTAATTATAACCTACCTGAATGATAATCAAGTCATCCAAGTAGGTTATTAGATTTTTGAAATTTAATTACCAGCTGGTTATCAAATTAATGATTTATCAAAAAAATCAATAACCAACGGGTAGGTTATCAATAATTGACTTGATAACTGGGTTGATAAACAAGTCAAACACACACACTGACCACACTGGTTCTAACTCGTAACCTGCCAAACCGGGCACCAGTCCAACATCGGCAGGTTAGGAGTTAGAACCAGTGTGCTCAGTTATTGAGTTTTGACTTGGTTATCAACCCAGTTATAAAGTCTTTTGAACACCAAAGTGGAGCAAAGGGAGTTTGGGGTTGGAAATCCCTCAACAAGGCAATGTGTAAGTTTTTTGCTTTGCAGTTTTGGGACCAATGGGTCACTCTATAATTGTTGAATTTCAAATTTATTTCATCTCCGAAAATTAGTTAAAATAATTGAAAATTTTGATTACTTGATAATTGAGTTCCATAAGAACTCTGAAATTAAGCCCATTTCAAACAGAATAGTACAACATGGAGGATGCCTGAGAACTTGGGGACAACCAAATGAAACATTTAGCAATGCATATGGGATAAATGGAATGCAATGTATGGCACATGAGAACTGTTGGAATAACACACAGGGAACGTTAGGCAACAAAGCATATGAGACAAATTTTGCAGACTTATGGGGAAAATTTTGAGAAAGTATATTGGGAACAACATTATTGGTGTCATGTGAGGGAACAAAACCCCTAAACACACAAAATTTTCCAAGTTCTCCATCCCCCAATACACATTGAAAAGGAAAAAAAAAACTGGGCCCATTCTGTAAGTTGTACTCATACTGGCTCACCTCATTGGGCGCCTAGAAACAAATTGTCACCCATGTTCAGCAATGTTGTGTGGGATATAGTAATGATATATCATCCTGCTAGTCCTTATGGGTGTAGTAAGAGTGTCATGGAACAAAAGAGGGTCACTCCAAAGGCGTAGTAAGAGTGTCATGGAACAAAAGAAGGGCACTCCATATGCCATCAATGACACCAAGGAAGTAATAACCAGTGTTGGGTGGTTCTGAGGAATCAATTTTCAGGTCGGTTCTCATCTTGAATCCTTTTGGTTATCATTTTTTTTCTCACCCAAGGGCTGCTGAAAATGGAGTTTTCCGGTTCTCATTAAATTGAGAACCACGAATCATGAGAATTGATCAGGTTCTTTTTCTTTAAAAAGTTTAATACCCGTATCAGGTATTGGGTTTAAACCCAAATGTCGGTTCTCACCCTTGTATACAATAAAATAAAACTAAAAAGTACATGTCAGGTGAGTGTGGAAGCAAAGCTTTTCAGTCCACAGAAATTAACAGAAAATGAACTAAACACACAAAACAGCACATGTATAAACCCAACATTAATTTGGGTTTTAACTTATTTGATCACACTCACTAGTGGAAAAAAAAAAACTCCATTTTTCAACTTGTTTTAAACAACTGAAAGTGTTGTTGTTTGTGTTGTTGTGTTCTCCAAAATATTCACAAAATAAATGAAATTTCATTTTGTTACTACTAGTGACGGGACTTTGACAAATGAAGTACTTCAAATCTCTAATGGGTACCAGAATCTTGGGATTTTTTCAATGAAAAACCAATTTTAGTCCACCCACTAGCATCCATCTAGAGTGATGACATTGGTGGGATTTGTTAAACCAATTTTAGTCCACCCACCATCCATCCACACTGCACAGAAATATAGGTACACTGTTAAGTTGTGGTGGGTGGACTCTCAAGGAGAGCAAATAAATGGCTGGCTATATTATATATATATATTCACTAACAAAACAGACAAATTGCTTTTTCCCAGGGCACACTTTCCAAACCACACTTCTCCAGACTCTTTATTTATCCCATGAGCAAAAGTGGTCAGTAAGTACCTACCTACCTACTTACCTACCTACCTACCTACCTACCTGCAAAAATGTGGATCTTTTAAAAAATCAAAACTGAGCATTCTCCATCTGCCTAGATTCTGGACTACAAAGTGCCCCCAAAAAACTAGGGTTTCCTCCTCCTACTTCCTTCTAGAACTTTAAGTTCTAGCTATTTAAGATAATTCTAAATTATTAAGTTCTTTTATTATTATTATTATTATGTGTGTTTGAAGATCACCTATGTCTAACAAGGAGGTCCAAGCTAATTCTAGCATCATCAAGGTGTTATATAGTCCATAGACCCAAGTGAATGAATGAATGCATAGTCCTTGCCTCAAGGAATGGCTCAATAATTGTTTTCCTCATTTCCTATTTCATTGCTCTTCAAACCATACATGATACAACTCACAAATATCAAGGAAAATACGGTAGTCTCAATACATCACACAAGGGCCCACAATTGTCACAAAAAATTCCAGGACAAACTATCTCATTGTTAGAACGATTGGGGGAGTGGGGGGGGGGCGCGAAGGGAAGTAACTCATTGCGTGATGGACGGATGGTCGGTCTACCCCCAAAACATGAGAACATAGATGGCCTTTGTTGTGCCTATACACTACAGGAGAAGGAAGCCTCAAGATATTGAGAATAGTTGGACTTTGTTGTATTCGTACTAGGTACTACTCTACACGAGAAAGCTTCTCAATTTGGGAGGGTGGTGGAGTGGTATCAAATTCTTGTTTTCCTGATTCCCCATCCGCATGTGGGCCCTTAACAAAACCTTTCGTGTTTGTGCCCAACCAAATAATTCATGCAAAACCCCTGTTCACACTTTCGGTTGTTGATTACTTATGGTATTAGGGTACAGCAAAGCTCTTTTGGTAGTAGGGGGTGTGAAAATGGGTGGGGTGGATCATTTGTGGGTCTGAATGCTGTCCAAGTTCCATGTCTTGTCTTGGATGGATGTGTTGCAAATTGGATGTAGGGTTTTATTATGGATTTCCTTGGGATTTTATTATGAATTTCCTCGGGTTTTATTATAACAGATGATAACTTCGGATACAGTTTGTATGTACATGTGTTGTTGTATCCAGCATACTTACAGACTGTTGCTGCTTGACATAACTTACTACCATAGTACCTTGGCAACTTTTGACACATTTATGTTGAATAATTAATTAATTTTAAAATTTTTGATTTCAAAACATAGATTTTTTTTTGAAAATTCAATAATTTTCCCTTTTGAAGTTTTTTCTTTGAAAACAATCAATTTTAAAGAATTTCAATGTTTCATAAAAGAATATAATTAGTGCCAAAGCTACCAACTTACTATGGTCTTCAAAGGCATGATGAGGGTGAAATCACATTTACTGGTTTGGTAAAATTGATTAAGAAATTCAAACAAATGTGTTTGGATTTTGTTCCAACTTCCAATAGATGAAAGATTTCCAAATGTGACCAATTCATGTTTGTTTCAGTTTCTCCCACTCTCTCAACCATCTTGCATTAGGACTCTGTTCCCGTAAACATTCTTACATTGCTCCTAGGGTTCCTAACATAATTCCCGTTGGCCTTTGCATCTTCATAACATCACACATATCCTTACTTAGCAATTCCTGAGCTTGGCTCAAACATGCACACCAAATCACCAACCTAGTAGCATCCTTGACATCCTTCCTTGCATCTACCTGATTCAAAAATGGGCAAAAAAATATGAAACTTTGGAATTTGAGCCACACACTAAACTTACGGAGGACACATTACCAACCCAAACATTTGACCCAATCGCTTCTTTAACTTTTACTAAAGGCTTTAGGGTATGCAAGTGAAAATCTATTGTGGAACTCTCATATATTGCGAACAAAGGTTTCTCTGTTTCAATTTTGTGGTATCAGAATTTTGGACAATTTTTCCAAAAGAATAGCAATATTATTTGAAGTTACCTACTAGGAAGGGGGGAGGGAAAATCAAAAAATCTCCCAATATTTTGGTTGAAAAAGGGACAAAACTTGTTGGAGAAAAATATTTACTAGTTGGACTTGCAAACCCAAAAAATGCAAATACAATTTAAAACATTCCTGAATGAATATTAAAAATTTGATACTCAACCAACATTAGTCCTATAAGCTTATTCCTAAACATGCAAAAGGTCAAGACCTGGTATAATATGCCCTCAAAAACCAAAATGACATCTAATGAGCTACAATATACAAAAAAAATAGGATCCAAAAAAATCAAATATGGATGGGTGTTAGAATAAGTCATAAAAAGACAAAAATGGCTAATGTTGCAAATCATAATGGCTCATTGTTAACTTTTTATTTTGAATAAAATGAAGCCTTTATTCTAAACCATTAGGTGGAACCAAAATATGTCATAAAATTAAGTAGATAACAATGTGAATTTTACTTAATTTTATTACATGTTTTGGTTCCACCTAATGGTTGGATTAGATGGATTCGATCTTTTGGCATAGGTTCATGTTTTTGATGGATTCTAATTCAATGAAGGACATGTGATGCACCTTTTTAGGACTTATCCTTTGAATGGAAGGAATGAGAATGAAAGCATTTATCAATTTATTCATCTTCCCCAATGCATTCAACTGCCTTGGATGCCAACTTCTGTAATATGCCTTAGAAGGTTCAACAATGGACTAACATGGAGCTAGTTAGAAGTTGGTTTTTCATTGCTAGTTCCACTTTCATTCATTTTCCTAGTTTCTCAACTCACATATTATCCAACAGACATGCATTGCCTTAAGATGGAAAGTAGAATAATAACAATAACAAATTTTAGGGTGTTCATAAATTGTCCAATTCCCCTAAATTGTATAATTCCCAATGTTTCCCAATTCATCCATAAATCCATTTTCCTATCACCCAGTGCCCAACTTCCCCAAATTCTACCGTTGTCCATTTTTTTGGATTCATCCATGGTCTACCTTCCATGGGATCATCCCTCACCCAACATCTTCAAATTATCCCATTGTCCCTTTCTGAAAGATTTGTCTATTGTCCCACTTCCTTGGAATGTCAAATTTTTGGGCAAGTTCATCTGTTGTCTCACCTTCCTCCAACTGTCTAGCTAGCTCCTTTGGATCCATCCATTGTCCCACTCAATGATTGTTGAACTTCCTTCGATCCATCCATTGTCTAGCTTCCCATAGTTCAACCATTGTCCAATTCCCCCTCATTTCATCAAATTTCCTCAATTCATCCATCATCCAACTCCCTTAGGTTCATCCATCATATCATTCCACTGAATTCATTCTTTTTTTGAGAAATGTCTCCATGGTATTCATGCCTTCCATTTAGAAGGTTGGTCATAAAATTAATGCACCACATGAATTTGATCATAATATCAAGTATACTATAACAAAATTTGAAGAAAATTGAAGAAAATTTCATGTTCAGCACCCCCAAATTTGGACAGTATTTAGAGTAAAGATTGAGCTTCTTTTAACTCCTTACACTTGTTTGATGCTACCATGGGATATGAAATCTTGCATAAAGGCTGGCCAACTTAACAATTCATATCCTTATTGTGCACTTCAACTATTTCATTTGAATACACATGAAAAACTTAGTACATATCTATTGGAATATAGGTTTCAATACAAAACTAACTTTATTATATGTGACATACATTCATAAATGGAAAAGCTAGAAATGATTTTTATTTTTTTTAAATGAATGAAAATACTATGTCTTCAAATTATACTTTTTGAAGAGTCTAAAAGAGCTCAAATCTATATTCAACTTTATAGGAGGGCCACTTTTCCTCTCTATCCTCGACACACACATTGCATGTCACAAAACTTGATAGCATGCAATGGAACCCCAATGTCATAGGGGCTTTCCTTTGTCAATCATTAGCAAAGAGAAGGTACTAGATTTTCTTATGATTACCAACTACCCTACTATTCATTCACATCTTTCTTGGACAACTTGTAAGCGTGCAACATCCTTGCCACCCGGGGGTCTATCATTGAAGTTATAGATCCAAGTTCACCAATGTATACAAAAGAATCTCCTCCTTGTAGCTTCAATGCGTGTTGCCAATCACTCTTGTTGTTGGGTCCCATTTGGAGACTCGACGACATTACCTTCCTCATAATGCAACTCATATAGAGTCTACATCATTTGGTTTGGAATTAGGACTCATGCCATCCACAAAAATTGGGATCCTTATCCCACTCAATAATTACCATAATATTTTTCTTCTTGTGTCACATGGGTAGGGCTTCAAAGTCATCACAAACATCTCGGAATGAGAGTGCTATGAGCTTTGATTATTATGCACACACTTAGAGCACATATGGTAGATCACATCCAATCACATATCAAATGTAGCACCACACAATCGCCCTAAATGATTTCCCTATTTTAAAAGATCCCATTCATCAAACACAACAAAATGTCATGGCATTGTCTACAACCTCTTTAATTTCCTAAATAGCTTTTTCTATTCTATGTCATACAAAAATCCCACAAATCACTTTTCAAAAGCACATTTTCCTAACCATTGTGGTCTCTTGGGCACACCTTTGTGCTAGAGCTCTCCATAAGGAATCTAAGGATACTTCACTTCGCAATGGTTAGGACTTTGCAATTTGCTCCCTCTCCCCATAAAACACTTTAGACCCCACACCCACACACACACACACTGAAAACCAATTATTTGCTCGTGCAAATTCTTTGTCTCATAGATCCTCTCCCGACCCCCCCCCCCTGAAAATGTGGCCACGGACGGGATCTTAGGTTTGCAAATGGTCCCATGGTCGAACTTGTCATTTGTTGCCGATGTGGGCCTTGTTTTGCTCTTGGTCTCTAATACATGTCACTCTAAAAAGGGGTTTTAGGGTACCACAAACACATTTGATGATCGGGTTAGTTGGTCGGTTGGTCATGAAGAGACGAACCCAACTTCCTTACATTTTCCAAAATTCTTTGATCCTTTGTTTTTTGTTCTCTTTTTGGAAGTTGTTTGGCCTAATCATCAACTAATGCTGACTTTTTGTGAAATGATTCAGCATAAATTAGTATCAGCACAGAACCACTTAAGTCTTATGCTCGAGTCGCACTACCTGGATCTTGTCGACCAACATAGGGATCAGTTCAAATCATCATGTGGATGGATCCCGGTTGTGGATGAACCCTTTTGTTCAGTCTGTCTGTGAGTTCACTAATTTAATAGAGCTTGTCAAGTCCCCTCGATATGATCAGACTAGTAGTGTTCATGAAAGTATTGGCAAGTGCACTCTCACTGCATATGTAACAAGGGGGTGTGTCACATTGTGTGTGGCCTTGCCATTTACATTTAAAAGTATCTTAAGGCAAAAGAAGAATTATGAAAACTCAAATATTTCGCCATGCAAAAATGTAATCTTCAGAACATCCTCCAAAAGAAACCAAAATCCTTCAGGATATTATAATTCTATAGCTAGTCTTAAGTTTCAATACAAGCCAAAATATCATCTTTCAAAAATCCTCATATAAGAAATAGACCTATTGTTATTACCTAGGGGCCAAAATCCCATACACTATACTGAATCTAAACACAATAGCCTTGCCTTGGTAGGACCTTGCCTTGGTAGGGAAGGCCAATAAAATGTCACCAAAGTGCACAAAGTGCATAACAGCTAGTCTTCTCTACCCAATGCCAAATTATTCATAGGATTATTGGGTTTCTTAATCTATTATATTCATAATGTGGACTATTGGAAGTAGTCCACTTTTTTGTTCTTTTGGATGCACACAAAAGTGGACTATTGGAATTAATCAGTCCACTTTTTGTTGTTTTGGTTGTATAAAAGTGGTACTATTGGAAGTGGTTCTTTTGTTATTTGGGATGTACAAAAAGTGGACCGTTTTCGATGGTCACCCACTTCATAAGTAGTAAGACATACATGGATGGGTTCAACAATCTCAAGGTCTGTAGTATATACAATTTTGGTCTATACTCAAAGTCCTCAAGCCTAAGTGCACTTCAATATAGAATGAATGCGCACTGATAGCACTTGTGAAAATCTCTACCTGTTGGGTTTTCATGTACATTAGACATTTCACATGATGACAAGTTTTTATTTTTATTTTTTTGACAAAGAAAAAAAACACTTTATTATTTTCTTTCTTCATTGAGACAATAATTATTCTCGATGTCAGCAACCTTTGGATTTACAATGTCTTGTGTGTTGTTTTTCCTACAAAAATATGCCGATCATCAAGCTTGCCTTAATGTGCTTTTTAGGACTCACTTTTCTTTTGTTTGGATCGGGCTGGCCTCCGGCATCACCCAAAAGTGTTCCTTGTCGTCTTGTAGAAAAAAACATTCGTGTCGATTCATACATGTTAACCATTCAATCTGAGATGCGGATTCTATATATCTAAGAGGGCCGGCGACAAATGATCCTTGAGCCAACAGATTTGTATGAAAATAAAGCTAGTTTACAAATTTAACATGCAGGGTTCAGTTTTCCTTTTTAAAATTTTGTGGTTTCTGAAATTTGGAAAAAAATTCCAAATTTTAGAAACATTAGTTGAATTTACACTGTTTTTTGTATTACTCCAATTTTTTTGTCACTAGGTGACAAAAATTCGCAAAAAGAAAAAACCTTGGTATGATCTTTTCAACCTATACAAAGGATTTTCCATTGAAAAAATGGTCCAAATTTGTGAGATTCTTATGATAAGTTCCACTAGGTAACCAAGAATGGTAAAAATATCTGTTTTTTTTTTTCCCCTACTTTCATATCTAGTTTGTAGCCAAATTTGGCTAAATCACCTGATGGATGGTCGCCACTTCAGCTACATCACAAAATTGTTTAAAAAAAACAAAACAAAACCCTGGTCTTCATAAGTTAGATGATTTAGACTAAGTGGAAGGATGGTGCAATTAGGCTTAAGATTTTAGTCAATATTGTGATTTTGGAACTTCAGTGGTGTGAAATTGACTGCTAAGGTTAAGTACCACCTAGCAACCAGTGTGTAATGAAAAGATTTTCGTTACATGTATAATTTTCTCAAGCATAACCAGCACTTCATGGTATACTTCACTTTCTGGGAATTTGTAATGTCCAGAATGCTTCTGTAATTTTCTTACTTGTGATCTTCATAGTACTGGTCATGTTGGGTGGATGTTTGATTTTGTTAATAGTCACGGTTATGAACCCTAAGAACCACCACCTTATAACTGCCATGGGTTTGGTGCAGTTTCTAATTCATGCCCAACACTGGTTACCTATACCACCACCTCACAAGTTCATAAACCCTACAAAGAGAGACGGATGTCAGTGGGCATTGTTTCGTGATTATTTTGTTCATACTCTTGTTTGCGATGAAAGTTACTCAAACAAAAGTACAGGTTCAAGAGATCTAGAAATGTTTTCGAGAATTTATCACTAGTGTTTGTGCACATGATGAGTATTTGGTTCAAAAGAGAAATGATGTTAGATTGTTGAGGTTTTGTTTTGTATATTTGAGGATCAATGAAGATGGAGTTTTCTTCAGCATGTTTACAAGGATTGACTATATGCACTAGAGATGAAAGAATTTCCTTGTGACATGACTAGGGTGATTCCAAAACAAGGACTGCAACAAGAGCATCACATTTGGAGGTGTTATTGTAAACCAATTCTTGTGTATTTGGTACATACTTGTGGTCTACTAGGACTTGACAATGATATCAATTTGCTTTACAAGTTTCCATTGGCTATGTGCTTGTTGTGGGGTGAAGCTGATGGCATGAGTTTGAAGGTCAATTGATGGCAAGTTGCAATTCATCTAGAATAACAATTACTTTTAAGTGGAATCTACCCTGGTTGGTTTTGTTTAGTGTAGACCATACACAAAATTCTATATGAAAAGATTTTTAAAAGTTGTTTTGGTGCTTTGTAGGCTAGATTTGCAATTTTCCAAAACCCTAGCAAAATATTTCTAACATTGTGTAGACATTGTACACAATCTCAAACATTAGTATCTAACTTATTTGAATGATATGATAACGGTGTGCATTGTCTCTTAGATGCCCTTTGGGTTATTAGGTCTTGCCTAGTGGGGTTAGATTCGTTCATTAGTCTTCAATAGAGCTTGCCCAAGTTCTTATTGCCTTCATAGAGTCAAGTATATATTCCCTCGCCTCATTTAGGGTCACCACCTCCAAGAACATTGTACATATCCTCAAGGTCACCTAGTTTTCAAGTTTCTCCAGCTTTCACAATGTTTTGCAGTTCTTTCTTAGCATCTAATAATCTATGCACATCCCTCAATTGTGATCAACATTAAAAAAGTAAGAAATATGCAAATTTTCAAGCACTTACATTTGTATAATTATAATGCACATTGCAAGAAGTCCTCCAGTGATGTTATAAATCATTTGAAGCTTGCACAAAACCATAATAGTTGTGAAATTTCAAAACGTTATGCTTCTTTGAAGCCCACCAAATGTTTTTGAGGATCTAGTTCATCACAGGTACCTCCCACATGCTTATGCCATGAGTAATGTCCAACTACCCACTCCCAAAATGTGTTTTCATATGCTTTGCTTGTAATCAAATTGTGGCAAAGTTATTGCTCCTCTTTTTCACAAAATTTCTTCCCTTTTTGTTGCCCAGTTGATGAGATTTTGTTTAATTGGGAAAAAGTCTTCACTTCGCAGCCATTTATCTTGCGCTTCGTTGCTACATGGTGGCATCATTTAAGGGAGCTCACTTTTTTCTAATTGACAAATGATTTGAGAAAAAATATAAAATCCCATATATTGTTGGGTAAATTTTATTATTCATTTGATTCCACAGTAGGCTCATATTTATTCTCAAAATCAAGATATAATTAATATGAGATATGTATTAATCTTAGGTAGTGAAAAAAATTAGCATATGTACAAAGGACCCTACCTTGACTTGCATTATATATATATATATATATATATATATATATATATATATATATAGTTTAAGGATTGTTTGCCTAATTTATATGGGCATATGGGTAAATTTTGAATCCCTCATCAGTCCTCATAACTTCAACTAAAACAAAAAAATTAAACAACAATCTAATACCAAAATTCAATGCAAACATAAAATTTAATTTGTTTCTAATTAGGTGCCCTAAGTATGTGGATATTAAAAAATAAAGTAATAAAAGGGTAAAAACATTTAAGCTCCTTCACATAATACCCTCTTTAACTCAAGTTTTATCAAATTTTAACACAATATGTCCGCCTAATTATCATCACGACTAGATTACAATTTTATGTATCTTGTTGTAAGTGACCAATCACCTACTCTCTGTGACAGTTTCTCTCCACCAATTATTATGTTACCATTAGAAAGTCAATTCTTGTGTGTTGGTAGTGCTTTTCTTAGGATTCTAAAATGTTTCATATATTCATCCAAGCCTCCAACCAACATTTAAATGTTTAGTACATTCATCTTTAACTATTTGATTTCAATTATACTAACAAACCTTAATAACTTAGGCATCTATTAATACCAGTTTTTAAAACCTTCTTGCTTGAAGATGTGTTTTTTTATTTGAAAACATCCCAGCTAAGGGTTTCTTTGCAAGATTGGAGATTGGATATGTTGAAAATATTTCCCAACAAGTTTGAGAATTTATTAAGAAAGCTAAACTAAAATATCAAAAGCAAGCACTAAACAAGAACTACAAATTAAATGTCTCAACAAAGTCACAAGACAATGCTCAACAAGCAAAAAAAAATTGAATATTTTTATTGAACTTTGATGAATGTTTTAATTCTCTTTCTTGCCTCACCATCTTAAGAAAAACAATTCTGTTGTAGTGGTTAGAATTGTTCCTTTTAACCCAAAGGTCCAAGGCTCAATTTTTTTTCAACATTTCAATTTTTTTCACAAATGAATGAAAAGAAAGATATACTTCAGAAACAACTTCTTCAAACAAGTTTCCCCTCAAAGACAAAGACTTGCAACTTCCAACAGGAGAAGGGGACTTAACCAAGTTTCTCCAACTTCCCCACTAAGAAATGGACTTGTAATTTTCCCAGGGCCAATGGGCCCAAGTTCCCCAACAAAACATGTTTCCTTGGTTCTCTCAAGCAAATGGGTTCAAGTTCCTTGAAAAAACATGCCAAATTCTTGGAGAACCATGTTTTCTAAAGGAACTTAAACCCTTTTCCCTTGAGGGGCCATGTTTTGGGCCCACATTTCCTTAGGAAACTTGGGCCCATTTTCATTAGGAAATTGCAAGCCCTAAACCCTTGTGCTGAAGGTGCATTCTAACCATTGAACCACAATTTATTTCTTAAAATTATGGTACAAGAAACATAATTAAAATGTTCATCACAATTCAATGAAATATAAAATAATAAAAAATTATTAATTTTTCCTGTTGAATAATGTTGTGCAACTGCATCAAGCCCAGTGCAGCATTTAATTGGTGGCTCTTGTTTGGTGCTTGTGAATTCGGCATAGGTGATGATTAACTAGGTTTGGTGTGGGTTTGGTAATTGGAAAAATTGCCTGGACAATTTGTTGGGAACATATCTATTACACATATTATAGGATACATATATATGCCAACAATTTGTTGGGAACATATATATTATATATGTTTGTTGGGAACCAATATATATGTTCCCAACCAATATATATTATAGGATACACCTAACTTAGAATGACAATATTGCTAGGACCTGTTATAGAAACCCTAAATATTTTTTGTATTTCTGACTCTTTTGTTGACAGACATCATTTTATATGTTTACATCTGCAGATTTATGAAACCCTAAACCCGAACCCTGGCATTGAGGCTTGAGGCCTGGAAGCGAAGACCATCCAGGGCCCTTGTTAGCAATGCTAAAGCTGCCAGCCTTCCACACTGTAAGTGAGGAGTCAGGACCAGCTGTGGACTTTGTTGAGAATGTTGGGTTGCCATAAATTTTTTCAAAAAGAATACTTTTTTGGAAAGAAAAATTTTAAAATCAGTTTTTCATCCACTTGTTCACAGGAGAATTGGATGACAAAGTAGAGTGGGTTCCACATGGTTTTCATTAACAGAACGGCACAATTTAAACTGGCAATATGTAAAATTTCAGAAAAGTTTGGGACTACGGATGAACTGAACTTTTTTTTTCTTTTTCTTTTTCCCCAAATACTTTATCTAGTTTGTCAGGTTAAAGTGGTGTACTAGTACACAAAGAAACCAGTTGTACAAAAGGATGGTGAAAGGATGATGAAAAACGTACACAACAGGACTTCTTCTTCTTGTTCGATTGTGCAACTTTTTTGTTGCATGCAAATTGCATTGTTTGCAAATTCAATGGTAGTAGAGTGAAGCTGTACTTTCATTCTATGTTCCTTCAAAAGACTGCAGACCTATACTTGCTTTTGTCACCGTCAAAACTGAAAATGGGCACCAATTTCAGACTCGGAACTGGGGACCTCTAGGCTATATACCCTTTTTTTTACTTTGTGAAAAAGTGTTGTATAATGTAGTACCTTCGTATATCATGGGATGAAATAAACAGCCTTTCAGAAAAGAAAGAAAGGAACAAGTCTCATGCATTCAATGCAAAAAAAAAATTTATTTTATCATGTCTTCCTTTGTTGCCTTTTTTTTCTCATCATAAAAGCTTCTTGGTAAGGAAAAATGTCCAAGTTTATATCCAAAACTCGGGATGAAACTCCTGCAAAGACCAAATTTAGGTGAGAAAACTAGTTCGGTCCCCTCTTTTCTACATGTGTGCTTTTATCATCCCAACTTTTGATTTGGTGCCCAGTTTGGGTAAAACTGGAACCCAGTACCCCCTGTTTGGAGCACTTTGCGGATAATTCTATTGAAACCAGGTGGGTACCATTTCAGTTTCATGGTGGATAAGTTCAGTTGGATGGTTTTTCATCATTTCATTTTTTCAGCAACCTTTTTTTGGGTTTTTCCAACTGCATGCAAAGTGGATGAACATTGGATGAATGCAGTTGTGAACTCATAAATTCCTTGGCAATAGTATTGTGACACTTAAATCTGTGAAAAACTTCAGACAAGGTTGAAGATTGTAGTGTATTCCTAACATTTCATTGTGAAAATGCACCACACTTGGGTATGCCAATCTAGCCCAAGGTCTGTGAGTTACACTTTCCTTACTCTCCCAGAACCTTGAAAGCAATTCTCAGCAGCCAAGGAAATTAAGGTAGTAGTATTTTTATTTTTTTAAATTTAGGATGAGGGTGTGAAGCAAAAAATGGAGGTGCAGCTTTTTTACAAAATTAGGAACCATTAAACCCCACTTTGCAGCTGAATACAAAGACTGTAAGTACTAAGGATGTTGAAATAATCCTTCACAAAAGGGTTGCAGAAGTCACACATACACTTCAGTACACTAAACTAGGCCAGCCTGCAAATCTGAGAGCAAGTATTGGACCTAGATAGTTTGGGGTTTGGGGTTTAGGGTTTAGGATTAGTAGGGTTTAGGGACAGTAGCGGACAAGGAGACCTCTGAAGAAAGGATGCAGAACAGGTTTTTTTTTTTTTACGGAAAATTTTCACAAAGTTTTGACCTCAAAAATTAAAAAGGAATATTTTGTCACCAAATTCCTTGTTTTTCTAAACAGGGGAAAAATTTGCCAAATTCTTGAAAAAAAAATTTCTTTGAGATAATTTTGTCACATGTTGACACCATCTTTAAGTTTTGGGGTGGTTTTTGAAGTTTTGGACTAGTGTTTTTTCTTTTTTTGGGGGGGGGAGGAGGTGGGGAGAATTTTTTGCATTGTGGTGATAAAAAAAAACCAAGTGAAAATTGTTCTCTCTTTTTTCTTTTTTGGAAAGAAAAATGCAAAAGTCACCATATTTTGAGAAAACAAAGTCACATGTTGCCATATTTGAGTTCCTATTGGTTGCTAGAACTGGGCAGGATTATAAAATAATTATGCTTTCCTGTCTGACTCTAGCCAAATTTGGCTCATTCCTTTTGTGGATGATCACCAGTCCACCTACTTGACAAATTTGAAAAAAAAAAAAAAGAAACCCTGGTTTGGAAATTTTTACAATTGGGTCTTCAAATAATGCTGGATTTTTTTGGGGATCTGTGCTAATTAAAAAAAATAGAAATGAAAAATAAATAAACAAAAATTATGGATGCAAACTCAGCTTGAGAAAAGTTGGGTGTGCTAATATCATTTGGCAAAAGAATAGTCAGGAGAAAGGATTGGGAACTCTTTTCCAACACCTTCACAAAGCATCTCCACAATGTCTTGTACAATGTCCATTCTTTTAACACCATCTCCTAACACACTCACAAACTTTCCTCTCAATGGTAACCTAAAAGGGGAGGGAGTAACAAGATTCATGTTTCCTAGATCATTTCTCCACAAATTGGAACTTTGACCAAAGTGCAAGAGCAAAATATATGTTGATCTTATAATCTCCCAAAAACAAGAGGGTGAATCAAATTTGGTTGATCCCATGGAAATGTTCCAAGCCTTTGCCATCTTATCTTAGATTTTCAATCTTGGTGTGTATTTAAAATTATGAATGAGGCTTAATTGATGTTATTAGGTAATTTCTTATGCCTTGATGATTTTGAACTTGTTAACTTGAATATCAATAGTCTAAATCACCAAGATCCAAAGATGAAATTACCTATTGAGTGAATGCAAGGTATGGTGGTTCACTTTTGGTGTCACAATGGTGTTTTTTTTGTTGGGTACTTGTTGTTTAAAGACATGTGGTGAGCAGTATTTTTAAATCTATTAATTGATAATTGAATGTAAACTAACAACTTTATTATGAAAATATTTACGTAGTTGTTCATTGATAAAAAGTTCATATGCTAGTAGTAATGAACTTTTGAAATTCAAATTTCTGATTGGAATGATAGAAAATTAAAATGTTCATCTTAAATTTTATTCAAAATAATCTATAGTGACTTAGCATATGAGTTAAATTGAAATAATACACTTGTACGTGAAAATTTTCTTTAAAATTCTTAGCCAAATTCTACCTATGAACTTTTGAATACCTTAAATTAACTTGTATTTTCATAAGTCCATAACATTGTTGTTTTTCAAAGGTGCATATAATTCAAATCTCTACTTGGGCTCCTATTAATACGGACTTTATCTCTTTTAATACATGAACTTTATTGCCATTTAACCAATGGGGCCATAGAAAATTTAAAATTTAACACAAGAACATGAATTTTGTGGAATATGATTATTTTAAAAAGTGGGCCACCATACTATGCCTTTACCCCACTTGCTTGCTTTCATCTTTGGATGGATAACAATAGGATGGAAGTTTTTTCTTAATATGTAACTATTTGATTTGTCAAATGCTTCCTTTGTCAAATGATAATGTTTAATCTAATATTACAATTACCACTTCTTAATTAAATGCAATTTCACAAGTATTATGATGAACCCTTAAAGTGAATGTATGATTGGTGGACTTCATTAAAGACATCAAATCAAACCCTTGAAAGATGGATGATCAAACATTTTCTCCAAAAACCTTTGACCATATCATATTTCCTTTACCAACTAACCATTCACAAAGATACTTTGTGTTTATGAATAAAATTCATAATTGATGAAAAATTCTTGGACAAAATTACTTCAACATTGCAAAAATCTCTTGCACTCAAATACCTTGCATAATTGTAAAGTTTGTAATGTTGTGTTGTGTGTTTGAAATTCACATCAATTGAAAATTTGAATTGTTCATGCCTAGCAAACCAAGCAAGTGTTACACTTGCCATGGTACATGATATTAATCATGTTGTGAAGCATTTTGAACAGTTATTAATAAAATAGCACCACACTTTTCTTTTAAAATAATTTTTCATATTAATTTACTTTTGTTTTATGTAAATGAGAAATTGTTTAAAAGGAATTGGTGGATCATTTGGACAACAATCCTACATAAAAACAATCTAGGATGAGAATTTTCACTAGCAATTTATCCTATTCTTGTGATTGTTGCAAGCAAGATCAAGCTTCAATCATGTTATCTCTATGATGATGAACTTGTTACAATAGTTAGCAACAAACTTGGTATTCATTGAATAAACTTAATTAGTTAGGTGTTTTACTATATAGATTAATAAATTAATAACTTTTATATATTTTTTATTGAATAATTTTTTCCCCGTCTATGTGGTGAATCAAACCAAGAGGAGAGGGTTTTCCACATGGTAAAGCTTGAAGGTTATTTGCTAAAAAGTGTGAATGTGGGGTCTTGATTTTAGTTTTCTTCCCTTCTTTATTATCTAGAGCTAGCTTTGGTGAAATGTTTGTTTCTTGTATTTGTCATGTCTTAGAAAGTGAAAAGTTCATGTGACAAAGATAGAAATATTTTATAACTTAAAGACAATTTGGTGTGTACTATTTTTTGAAAAAAAATCATTTGTCATTGTTGAGAGTTGTTTCCATGGCAACTAATTTGCTTTGTAAAGCTTTCAAGATGGATGGAATGACCTATCAAACCTAAAAATTGAGGATGAAACTTTTGTTCATGAAAGAAGGCACCTAATGTTTTGTAGATCCACAAGGGGGCAACCCTCTTGTGCCTAGTGAACTAGCCAATATTATTGTTGAAAAAATTAAAAGGACTTCACTCAATTTGCACATGTTAGTGAAAGAAAATATGTTTTCAAATATGTTTGAATACACAAGTCACCCATTATGGCATGTACTATGTTGGCTACATTCTATGGACAAAACAACAATGCTAGAAGATTAATGCTAAAAACACAAGTTTAATTCATTGTACCATAACTCATTTATGTGAAGGAACTTTTATTAAAAAAAATACATTCATCAAATCCAAGAGATCCAAGCTAAATTGAGAAGCATGTAAGGAATCCCACGCTTAATGTTGAGTTGGTTAAACAAATAGTTAATTCATTTCCTCCAAGTTTTAACTTTGTATGTTAAAATGTCTTGAGTTTTAATGTCTTGCCATCTTTTATTGACCTCATTATTCATCCTTTCAAAGCAAAAACCCAAGCTCATTTCTAACACATAGCAAACCCCATTTAAAAGGATGTTTTAATAATTTGCATGCAACAGTTCACATTTCTTACTCCAAGTCATTACTTAGGAGGGCAACATGGTCACAACTCATATCATTACCCATACAATTAATCATCGTTCATACAACTAGAATAAAAGCGAACGATGCATTATTGGTCCATGAAACTTTTGTGGTAAAGAAAATCATTTCATGCACAATTGATTTGACCTAGTTTGTGAGATGGCCAAATGAGCTCAAGAGTGTCACAACAAAAGCAATGCAATGGATGTGGATTTGGTTCCAACACCTTTCATGCCAATGTGGTGATTGAAGATTATGTGGAACCACCTATCAACGTTGAAGAGCCCAATCTTATTAACATTACATTATGCAACGTAAATTTAGAACAAGTAGACAATTGGATAGTTAATAATGGGTCAAAGCATGGTTGGGGTACCAAAAAGGACTATCTCATTAAATATCTAGTGGACCCCCTCATTTGAACATGTTATTGAAACGTCATGGTACATTCATATTGAAAGTCTGTTTTTTTTCATATATACATAGATACATAGCACTTCAAATTTGAACAAGTTTGGGGATTCCTAACAAGTCTTGGAAAACTTTCCAAGATTTTGTCTCATGAGAAAAATAAAATTCAAGGACTCATATATAAGGAATGTTTAAACAAATTATTTTGCCTTAAGATTCTTACCACAAACACCTTTGGTGCTAATGTTTATAAAATGTTCAAGTGCAACAAAAACCAAGTGCCTTATTGCAATGTACAAAGTTCTTGAAAATGAAAATTTTGGGAATTTTGGGCTATTAGCAAAACATGGCCCAGCATTGTTAGAAAACATGTGGTTAAACCACTATGCAAACCACTCATTTTGTGGTGGTACCACTATAGTGGGTTTCTAATAAACTTATTGGTTTAAGGTAGTACATGCATTAGTTAAATGCATTTATCTTATACTCCTTTTCCAACAACCTATTTAAGTTCCTTATACATGAAGCTTTAATCTTTATTAAATGTAAAGATTAATCCTTTGTTAGCCATGCATCCACTACAACCAATCACCCAATTCAACTTTGGGTGGTTTTCACATGACCCAAACCATTCACAATTTTGTTGAGTGGGCAAATCTCATTAAAAACTCACCAAAGTGGTCATGTAGTGGCGGGCAATGATGGTTTTAAAAACTTTTGCTCAAAATCCCTTTGGGCATGGTTGAAAATTTTCCATCCCACCTTTTCAAACCACTTGGGTGGTATTTCCTAGTGGTCATTCCAAGCACTATGCATAAGGTTAACCACCTTATAAGGTAGGTTGGTACCCACCATGTAATTTAAATGCCATGCGGCCTAACTTAAGTGGCCAATGTTTAAATGCCACATGTTTGTACTTAAGTTTGCAATCACTAGGTAAGTACATAGACATGAATATTAAATAAGTATAAGTAGAAGTATACCTAGGCTAAGCTAAGTATACCTAGGCCATGTTTTGTTAACCTAATGTAGGTATCATGATCTAGTTAGATATAATTAACCTATACCTAGGCTAGAATAATCAATCTATACTTAGGCTAAGTAGAATAGGATATGTACCTAAGGTATGTTTGTTGTAGCCTATAGTTAAGCTAGGTATATCGGAATCTATACATAGGTTAAATATATCATAGCCTATGTATTGAAGTTACACGCTAATATATGATTTCTTATGTACCTACCTAGGTACATATAATGATCTAAACTTACATTAAAATAGGCTAGACTTATAGCTACTTAGATACACATAGCTAGCCTAGATATAGCTTAATTTATATATACATGGTCTATACATATTTAAGTTATATGTATTTAATTTATATGTACATAGCTTTACATACCTATTCTATACATACCTAGCCTTGTATATAAACTACACTACTTAAATACCTTACCCTACCTTGCCTATACCTACATATACTTTAGCCTTGCATATAAACTATACAAATTACATAAATACCCTAGTTTACATATGTAATTTAGATGAATATTCTAAATATCCTACCTATACCATACCCTTTGTACCTTACATATACCCTATACAAAACCTACCTATGTTTTTTTTCAAACCCTAGCCTTACATATAAGCTACATTATTTAAATAGCTGACCTTACATATGTAGGCTAAGTGAATACCCTAAATACCTAAATATATTACCCTACCCTACCTTACATTTGTAAACTAAAATGAATATGGGCTAAATATTTAAATACCCTGCCCTATATATACCTTATGTTAATTAATACCATACCATGCATACATAGGCTAAAGTGACTTAATTTTGAATATATGTACTACCTATTACAAGGTGAAAGCATGGTAAAGTATACAAAAAAAGTTATTGAAAAAATATCAAGTTAAAAAAGAGGTAGTTTTTCACGAAACATAAGAAAGTAGATTCAAATTTTACTTAAATTTCATTTTGAAACTATTGAACTCTTAATTGGGTTTATTGTAAATCAGCTACAATTTTTTAAAAATTTGGAATAATAAAAGTAGGGAATAAGCAGGTTTGAAATTGACTAATCAATATGGTGTTCAAACCTACTTTTTCATTAAAAAATTTAATGAAATATATGTGTATGAAGTTATAACATAAATATCATTGTATATTCAAAGGCTTCACTAAAAACAAATTTATTTTCTCTTTGGTAGAATATACTTGACACATACTTGAATCAAATGTTACATTGTAGAAAACAGGTTTTAAAAGCTACTTGCATTTAGAAAAATCTACTTGAAATCTACTTTTACAATGTAAAATTTAAAAATTGATGTTTAATAATGAATAAGTATCTTGTTATTTATCATTTAACTAAAAAGATTGAATGTATAACAATTTTGTGATGGGTTTTGGTCTTACTTTTTGTTCACTTGACAAGTAGCCTCACAAGTATTTTTAATTATACACTTTACCATGCTTTCATCCTATAACTCATAACTCCCATTATTTACCTAAGTATAATTAATTAACAACACCTAGGTTAAATTAGTTACCTACAATCGTACCTACAATAAGTGATTAGTTTGTTACTTAATTATTTACTTAAAATATACTAATTAGTGTGTAACTAAATAATTAAATATTAATTATTACAAATTAACATACCTATTTACTTACCTCCTTATTTATTTATTTATTTCATTAATGTGTATTACATAATTACTTAAAGATAATGTTGTATGAACTAAAAGGCTTTAGTGTTGTATGTCCATATGAAAATGTTTCTCCTCCTCAAAAGTTTGTCCCATACTATTTGTCATCCTTTTCAAATCTTGAAGAATATAAATGGAAGCATTCCAAGCATCCAAGACATAAAAAGTATTAAAAAAAGAAGGCCACTTGGGATGAGAAGGTTCAACCTTAAAGGCCGTATTCAAAATAAAATAGGATTTTCCTACCTAGGTGGGCTAGGTGTAGGTTTAATCTAGGTAGCTTACATCTAGGCCTAATCTAGTGGCCTAGCTTTAGGTGCAACCTAAGAAAGGACATAACTTAGGCTCCTAAAGTAGGCCTAGGTTGCTTAAGCTTACTTTAAGCTCCTAAAGCTAGGCCTAATTGCCTAGGCTTAAGGTTTTAGGTTCCTAAACTTAGACCTAGGTACCTAGTTTTAGGCCTAGTTTAAGTTTAACCTAAGTCATTTAGGTTCTAACCATGTGGCATAACTTAAGTGGCTAATGTTTAAATGCCATGTCACCTAACCTAGGCAGTCGATGTTTAAATGTTATGTGGTAAAGTCTAAATGGCCAATGTTTAAATGTCACATGGCAATTGACCAATCAAACAGTGTTTGACCAGTCACCTTAATGACCACCACTTGAAACCACCCGTAAAACCATTAATGAATACACTTGTTACTTAGGCACCATAAGGTTAAGGTTGTGACATATGACATAGCCAACTACCTTACAAACAAAGTCCCCAACACAAACCAATGGTGGTGGTTTACCTTAGTAATGGTTTTACAAACAACCACCAAAATTCCACCATTTTTGTATATTCAAATTCATTATTTTTATCCATGAACCGAATGAATGAAGAATTATCATTTTTTGTTGTTCAATGGTTTGAAAGTCTTTATTGTTGATCCTATTTATATGTTTTGATAGAAAGCAATCTTCTTGTCCTCTTGATCATTTACATTAATGATTTATTAATAACTTGGAGTCATGCCTAGAATATTGTTTGGCTAAAATAGGAATTGAACACCAAAAAATTTAAGATCTCACTATTTGGATCCTTGGCCATGTATTTGGGCTAGTAGCTTTGGCATTTTAATGACTCACGCATTACATCTTTTAGTGTTTGGAAGATTACTTGGTTGCATTGTTGTTAAAGTGCACATGGAACCAATAGTAAAATTGTCATTCCACATGGATTCCCCACTTGTCAACCCAATTTATTACTGCATGATTATCGACAAGCTCTTCCATCTTAACAACACCCATCTTGACATTGTGTTTGTTATTGTAATGCATCCAAAGGTTAGCAACAAAGGGGGTTGGTGTCAAATTGTTGTAAACAATTAGCAATAATGGTATCAAAACTTCATGGTCATATTCCATTGCAATCTATATTGCCATTTCAAGTCCCACATAATCTTGAATCATTTCTAGACTTTTAAACCAAGTGTTCAGCATAAGGACCAACATATATTATGTGCATTGCAAGGCTAAAATGAAGATGCAAAAGCCAAAAAAGGCTTCAACACATTCATTACCTCAAACTTCATGTGATGGCTGAAATGTAACAACTTAGAATCAAAATCCCCAACCTATAAGCAACAACAAAGAACAAGTTAAACAAAATCAAATCTACAATAAAAGAAGTTCATGTATAAAAAACATCAACATAAAAAACCAAATAGTAAATCACATACCTACATTAATTCATTTGTTGTACCATTGTTTTTGTTTTCCATCATATAACATATGGCTATGGTGGCAACAATTGCATCAAATAATAGCCAATATCTTTCGGGTTGGTTTAACACACATTGTGTGACCATTAGAGTAAGAACATTAGCCATTTTTTTACCACAACCCACATTTGTAGGCTAGGAGCTTTGTTTTGCAAGGTAATTGTCTACTTCAAATAACATAAATTGATCACATCCTTAGATTCCAAAGTGTTTTAAAAGAGAATGACTTTGGATGTGAAGTGAATATTCATTGGTGTCTTTAGCTTTCAAGGGTGAAAATATGCATTTTTGCAAAATTTTACCCATTCCTACCTTCCTTTTCCACTTTTTTTAGTCCATGTAATAGTTTTGTACAAAGATGTTCCTTCATATTTGATTGACACCTCCTTCATGGAACCACAAACATTCACATCATTAGTTGCATATTTGCAAGATATTAACAACATATGGTTGTGGTAGCATTAAAATTTGGGGTTGCAAAAGTTGTGCATTTATTTCAACTTATAAGATCTCTTCACTCTTTCACAACATTTAGCTCATTAATTAAATCAAATTCAAATGGAGCACCATTGCTAATTTCAATTCCGATTTCACCAATATGAACATTGATGGACTGAAATGGACATTGGGTCATAAAAGCTAATGATATTTGTGATTTGTTCCCCTCAAGCCATTCACCTTCCATTGTAATAACTAAAATCAAAACACAAAAGCACTTGATCTAAAACCTTAAATTGATATTGAAATGATGCAAATGTTAAATGTTGAAAGTCAACTGAATTCAAGAAATAAAAAACAAAAAATCATGATGGTTTGTTGTTCATGAACTCGCAAACAAAGAGAGCTTGAAAACAAAATGTTTAAAAGGAAATATGAAACCAATTGAACAGAGAAACATAAAAAGAAAAAAAAAGAACTTGAAAACCAAAGACAAAAATTACAAAAGAAAGAAACTTTCCTAAGTTTCTAAAGCTTGTTTCCACTTGTAGGTTACTTGACATCAATACAAAGACAATTGCTTAGCCAAATTTAGTGATCACGTTAAACAATGCAAGCGCTTGAAATTTTTTTGTTGCATCGTAAGTAGTAGGCTTGTTGATTTTGAGTTAATGCACTTTCATCATTTCTCCACACTTTCACAAAGATCAGGTGTAACCTTAGAAATATAAAAACCCTAATCTATGTGCCTGAACCCTAACCATGTAAAAACCAAGAAGCCTACCAAGCATGTACATTCATCAAGCTTCACATATAAAAGGTCCGTTTGTGCAAGGGCCTCACATGTGTATGAGTGTGAACATGCTTGCCCAAGTAGGTCATTTTAGGATTTTAAAAAAAAATTACCCATTGATTGATTGAGGCTTCACATATCTTGGTAGATAATCTCCGCTAACTTACATACACACCCAACATTGGTAGAAAAACAAGCTCTTATGAACTTGGTGGGTGTTAGTGCATGGTGTCATGCATGCATAGTTTCAAAATTCACGATCTTCATTATTACACTTGTTGTCTTGCATGTCCTACCCAAAAAAATATATATATATATAAATCATGTCGTGCAATTGTTCAACAATTTCAAACCTACAACCATTTAAGAAATATGTCGTCTACTTATCGATAGACTAGTTCCATCCATGTCCATTGGGCTAATGCGATGTGGTAATTCATAGTGCATCCACATTATTCAAACCGTGCAACAGAATCATGCAAGGTGCCACGCAAAGGCGTCACGTTGACACCCACCCACCACCTCTTTACGTGAGAACAAAGATTTGTGCTATGAGCCTGCCTGCCTGCCTGCCTGCCTGCCTCTTGGGCACTGAGCAAAATGAGTGCAGTGCTTTATTTATTGGCCTCGCCTACCAAGGCAAGAAGGATATTGTGTTTAGATTCATTATAGAGTATAGTAGCTTAAGGGATTTTCGCCCCTAGGTAATAATAATAGGTCTAATTTTTAATATATGAGGATTTTTGAAAGATGATTATTTTGGCTTGTGTTGAAACTTGAGATTAGTTTTAGAGCTATAATATCTTGAAGCATTTTGGTTTCTTTTGGAGGATTTTTTTAAGATTATATTTTTTGCATGGCGAAATATTTGAGTTTCCATGACTCTTCTTTTTTCCTTAAGATAGTTTTTAATGTTAATGTCAAGGCCATAGTGTGACACACCCCCTTGTTAATCCTGAATGAAAAGGCAACCGAGTTAACCTAACCACCATGGTTTGGTAGGGAACTGGAACCCGAAGAAAATTGTTACCCACCGGTCCACTTATCATCCATCCCTGGTTCACACCAGTGCACAATCAAGGATGGATGAAAAGTAAACTCTGGCAGACCACTGGCGTGTTGCCCATACTCCAGCTACTCATTACGCGCACTTTTTACTGTGCCTGGTAAGTAGAGCACACAGCTGGTTGTCTGTCTGTCTGTCTGTTTTGTCAGTAAACTTGTAAAGCTGCTTTTACTTTTACCCCCAAACGGCCGTGTGGTTTCTACGTCAGTTTATGTGGATGAATTGACTGACATCCATTCTTGAATTTTGCCCCCATCCCCGTTCCCAATGAGATCCCTATCCCCATTCTCATTGAGGCATTTATAGGGATACTTATGTCTTCATCCATACCAACATTTTTCATCCAGGTATCACATCCAACACCCACTCTGCCCATTCACTGTACTCGGCAACCCTGGGGTAAAGAACGGCCATTATTTAGACCCATTGTGTTTTCATCCATATTTATAGTTTTTCATCCAGATTTCACATCCAATATACACCATGCCCATCCCCATGCACTGGAACCTATCCCTCACTTTCTTTCCATTGGTTCCAGTCCCCAATTTGTACGTGAAAGAATAATACACATGGGGCATTATAGGGAAGCATGTGTCTTCATCCATACTGATATTTCTTCATCCACATATCATTTCCAATACATCATGCCCATCCCCTTACACTAGAACCTGCAATATACTTCTTCCCATTTGTTCCAGTTCAAATTTGTACGTGAAGAATAATATACATGGGCATTATAGGGATGCATATGTTTTCATCCATGCTGAAATTTCTTCATCCACATATTGCATCCACTACACCATGCCTATCCCCCATACACTGGATCCTGCAGTATCTTTCTTCCCATTTGTTCCAGTCCCAACTTGTATGTGAGGAATAATACACATTGTGGGAATGTACCCCACCGAAGGGCCTTTACATATCATAAAGCACTAAGCAAAGGTTATTAGGAACCTAGACATACATAGATCACAAGGCATGGGTGAGGCAGGGGTTCTTACACCTACTCCTTAGGGCTGGAAGGGATCTTACACCTACAACTAGATGATAGTTACTTGCTAGCTTGGCTGGTATAAATTTTAGGTGAATTTGGATATAACAACCCAAATGCAGCTTGTGGGAGTTTGGACCGGTCTTGTGTTTTTTTTCTTCTACAGCTGATGCAAAAAAAAGGAGTGTTTATTTGGGGTTTCTGAATCAGACTTTTTTTTATGTGAAATTTTACACTGTTGCAAAAAAGTTGGAATTTTTTTGGTCAGAAATTCAATGATTTTTTTTTGGAAAAACCTAAATTAAACAATCAAAACATCTTTTTAAATTGCCAGATTTCTATGCATGGTTCAAGTTGGTAGCAAAAAATAAAAAACAAGGATCTTTAAAAAAATTCCTTCATATTTTGTGAATAGCCAAATTTGGCTGAATCAGTTTATTGATCATGACCCATATTAGTTTTTTATACTTCTAATGGAGAGGGAAGAAAAGAATTGAACATAGTGAGGATCAAAAAGTTAAAACAAAATTTTGTTATGACATGAATGATTATTGCATGTTATTTAAAAGTTCAAGTAAAATATTATTTAATATTCTAGCTTCTGGCTTTTATATTTGATTGGGGGTTATTCATTCGCTACCTAGTGTAGCTTCTAATTACCTTCATATATATTTCACAAGAGTTCATTTCATTTCCTTTTGCTTGGGATTTTTTTTTTGTAAACTTTAAATGTTAAACATTGAGTCATATATTCATTTTGCTCATTTCTTTTTCCTTTTCTTAAGTTTATATCAGTGTTGGGTGGTTCTTACTTTTTATCAAGAACTAGTGGGGCATGATGTTGGGGATTAATAAACCCAAAAAATCATTTTTTAGGACAGGCTGGTATCAAATTCCCATTCAGAACAACAACCCTAGATATGAATCTCCTTGATTATTTTTTAGTCAATATTCAAGGCTGGTTCTCAAATACCCTATTTGACAACTAATGGGTGTATTGGCTCGGTAAGATTTAGGGTTAAATATCATATACACCATTTTGGCCAAACTTTCTTCTTTCAATTCTTGTGACTAGTATAAGCACAATTTGATCTAATCCTGTGCATGTACAAATATGTAAGTGCAGAAATTGTGTACCACTATGCAACATGTAATTCTTTTGGGTCGACTGACTAACATCACAAACAAACATAAGGCATGGACTGCCAAAAACATCATCCACTTTGTAATGTTTGCAAAAATTGTCCTCATGTTTCATTTGTAACTTCCCATGCAATAAAATGCCATCAAACACTTGAAAGCAAAAACAACCAAAATATACAGAAGCCATGAACTTTCAAAGGCATTATCCACGCACCCACTTTGTAATGTTTTCGAAAATTGAGACAAGGTTTCATAAATCATGAGAAGCACACAACTTAGTTTTCAATACATCCAAAATACGAACATTTGGTGCATAAATCTGTGATGTTAATCATGGGCCATTCACTTGCACTCACAAAGAACATGAAAATGAAAAATACCCTGCCTTTAATCCAACTCATCATCCTTGAAAAATCATGCTACCTGCAACACGGTATCATTGTCATCAATGAGACTAATGTCTCCATTTAAAAACTTATCAAAGGATTTTTTGTACGTAGTCTACTCTTGCATCTTTCAACTATTTTTTTATAATCATGACAAGTTTGTCTAGACTATCAACTCTTAGTTTGCAAAGCCATAGGCTTGTCAACACTCTAGGTACACTAAAATTGTGCTTAGTTTCAATTTGAGACCCAAGAACATCAAGAACATGTCGTGCAACAAAAGGCACATTTGGAAACCTCTTTTCATGGGTCTTCCATGAAGTGAAGGACAACAAGGTGATAGAATAAAGACAATTAATTTTTCACTATCTCCTGCAAAGTAACATTGTTATTCGGTGTGTGGTAATAATCAACCAAGGTAGAATGGATCAAGATAATGGTAGGGATTAAACAAGGTACTGAATGAGCTAGATAGGATTAGGACTTCAGGACATTTGGTTTTGAATTACTTTTGGAGGGAAGTAATTTAAGATGTAATTCTGGAAATTGTGAGAGTTTGGGCAATTGTTTTTTTTTCACAAAGGATGACTTAATAAACTACTAGGGTTAAACAAAGAGACACAGTATGACTTCAAATTTTTGTTGGTATTAGAACCACAAATTTTTCATGTTTTCAATTTTGATTTCGACCTTTAAAACTATAGATTTTTTATATGATTCAATTTTAAGTAAATAAAGAATTGTGGATTGATGTCATTGAAATGTTATTGAATGATTTTATTATGTATCTATTATATTTTGGCTAATATACACCAATTTTTTTGATAATATCATAACACTACCTATCTTAGGCTACTTTCAATTATTATATGGTTATTTTTCATTAATTTAAATTATTTCACCTTACATTATTTATAATTATTTATGGTTATTCTCAATTACTTTTGGCTATTTTAACATATTTCACCTCAGGCTATTTTCGACTATTGTAAGTTTTTTTGGTTATTTTTTTGGTTATTGTAAATTATTTTACTTTAAGCTACTTACATATATTATAAGTTACTTTTGGTTATTTTAAATTATTTCATCTTAGGCTATTTTCAACTATGTGAGGCTATTATTGGTTACTTTTGGTTATTGAAGGCGATTTCACCTTAAATTACTTAAACATTTCATTTGATGTGAACAACTAAATATGCTCATGGCACAAAATTGCAAAACATTGTTATTTTCTTCGTGCTAACCTATTTGATTGTCCAAATTCCTCCTACATGGGGAAAAAGAAACCCTATGTAAAATGTTCTTGCATCTTTTTTTTGAACATGTTGATCATAATTCTAGCACATATGCTTGTGATGCAATGGAAGGCACCATGAAAATTCATTATATTTCTGCCACCAACAAGCATGTTCTAACACAACTTATAGTGAAGCCATTGTCATGTTTTTATGGCTTTTGTATTGATGATAGGTGGGTTGGATGTCCAAATGTTAATTGGACTAGAGATTGGGTCTCCAAGCACATTCAACCTACTAGCACAAAATTTGTAAAGGAATCTGTGTAGAATGTTTAGGATGGGGAATGGTAGTATATTCTAGGGCTACTTGAATGATCATGCTGATTTGAAAAAAAATTACCTCATGTACTAGGGAGTATGCAAGTTGTAGGCATAGTTGTGGATTACAGACCAAAATCATCATAATTATTATGCAAGCAGATCCAATGCACTTTTATAATGTAAATATATAATGCTTGATTATAATTTGTAAAATCTTCATAATTGTTTCAAATGTAGTTTTTTTAATTATATGCAAATTCATATTACATGTGTAATTTAACAATTTTCCTGTTAGGGGTTTGTTTAACTTTCTGAACTTCATAGCTAGACATACATCTATGTGGTTACACTTGTGTTATATGTATAGAGGTTCTAATTATTAGGGCAGTCCATGAATTTGTGTCAACTGATTTATAGGAGGGATGCCAAATCCCAAACCTATGTGCATTGATTTCAATTGAAATAGTAAAATAGTGGGTCCATTTTGAGTGTCCTATTTATATAGTCCTTGGTCACTTGTACAAGTCTTGAAAACCACTATAAGAAGAGTTTAAGTACTCCTTGATGACTTATGTGGACACGTGTAGTACTACGAATTAGCTAAGGACTTTTTGGGTCACTATGTACAAATGCAGATTACAGACCACTATGAAATATAACCTAGGTACTCCTTGGTCACAAATGGCCATTTAGGTTTTTGATGAATGTGACATATATTGTTTTGTTTCTATGTGTAATTAAAATTAGTGTTAGAAAATTTGAACAATGGAATTTATAAATCAAAGGATTGTTGTGGGTTATATATCTAGGTAAATTATGTAGGATGTAAATGTATAGGAAGAATGAACACTTGTGCTTATTGCCCAGTGGGATTAAAATGTGGAAATTGATAGGGGATGGCATGAGATAGGAACCAATGTTGAGTTGTAGTTGTGTCAAGACCAAGGTTGGTTGTTGGTAGTTTAATATTGAAATTACTACTTTATTTTTTGGTCCAAAAAAACTAGCTGGGTGATTGATATTTTAGTAACAATGAATGACAAAAGTAGTCATCACATTCTTGAAATATGTTTAGAAAACATTTCAAATTGAATGACTAAGGTAGTAAATGGTGTGATGGACCATGAACCAAATGAATGGTTGTGTTATATCACAATATCAAAACACACAATTTAGTGATGAATTTTCTGAGTAGGACCATATGGCAATCATTTTGTGGTGATCATATGAAATAATTTGAAGCACATGTAATGATTTGCAAATTTTATGGTCTTAAGGATTATGAGGCAACTTTCTGTCCCTCTACTCCTGGTTCTATGAAGTGACTATACTTGAAAGTACATATGCTACTGGTGAAGGAAAAATGCAAGTGTATTTCTAAATGTCAAATTATGTTTGTGGTTGAAACCAAGTAGCTTGTTTCCTATGCATCATTTACAATTTCAAATTAATAGATATATATTTTAAAACTCAAGCACTTTAAATCCTAGAATTTTATGTTAAATTGTCATTCATTTAAACCAACTTTTAAGGACTCAACACCATGTTCAACTTGGCAACAACCCCCCAGTCATTTAAAGTATTATTCCTACCACATACATTATTCAAATCTAACTTGTTTTACTTCATTAAAAACTTAACTACAAGGCGCATTTGCCTACCAAATTCCAAGCCTTGAAGCTAAACCAATAATAAGTTGTGCTACCAAACCCGAAAGGGTTTTACGAAGGTAATAAATTCAACTTGGTTGTAGACCACTAGTCATTTGAAATATCATTCCTAACACATACGTTATTCAAATTTGGCTTGCTTTAGCTCATTAAAAAGCTAACCACAAGGCGCATTTGCCTACCAAATTCCAAGCCCTGAAGCTAAACCAATAATAAGTTGTGTTACCAAACCCGAAAGGGTTTTACGAAGGTAATAAGTTCAACTTGGTTGTAGACCACCAATCACTTGAAATATCATTCCTAACACATACGTTATTGAAATTTGGCTTGCTTTAGCTCATTAGAAAGCTAACTACAAGGCACACCTTCCTACCAAATCTTAAGCTCTACGCTCAAATTAATAAAAAATATTGCTACCAAACCCGAGAGGGTTTGTGAAATTTTTCTAACATTTCAAGCTCCCAACACTATCCCTATTCACTTCCATTTTTTCAAAACTACTACAACGTCTATGAGTCATGGATTACAATACCACAAATTGTTAAGCTTTAATTCCATAATTTTCCTTAATATTAATGATTTGAATCCTAATAAACCTCCAAATAATAATTATTAAGAGTTGAATTAGCTTTTGGATAATTTAGCATAAAAGACTCGTTTATTTAAATTGATGCAAGGCTTAGTTAATTTTAGGACCTAGTATACCCTTTAAGAGTATGATCCTTTTATGTTGTAAAAAAGGGAAAGGGGATGTAGAATTTGATTTGATTTATTAATATATTGGGAATACAAGCCCATAATTGGCAATAACATCTTGCCATGACAATAATAGGTTAGTTTGTAAAATAATCTTCAAGCACGAATGATGTACTTGAAAGATTTTTGAGATGCAATCCTAATACATCTTTATTTAGTTTTCGTTCTTATTAGACTCTAAAATAAAATCAAAATCAAACTTAAGCATTAACATTTTCACCTGAGTGGTCTCAGGTGAATTACAACTTAGTAAACAACTTTAAGGGGATAGATCACAATTGTAAAAACTCCAGAATGCGACAAATGGTGCGAGCTAGGTATTTGGCTCAATGCTCCATGGGAAGGGGATTGATTGGGCCTCGCAGCCAACGACAATGGCCATCACCAGGAACCCAAGTTCGACAATGAAGACGAACATCGTTATCTTCACATTCACATTCTTAAAACCTTTCTGGTGCGGTTCCACAGGCAAGAACAAATTTTAAATAGATTGTTAAAACATGTGGGTTAGGAGACAACCGACGATCCCATGCCGAACGATCGACTCGAGTGCACACCATTCTTTTAGATGGTTCTTCTTCGTGCGACCGTTGAGAAACCTTCACGTCAAGCGGTGCTTCTTCAAGCTCTTCCTTTTCTACTAGTGAAATTGGAGGATTCGAGGGTGTAACGACATCATCTGCCATGACTAAATGCTCATCTACATTAACAAAAAACCAAAAGGGTAGCAGAGATAATGTGGTACTTGCGTTCAAAAGGGGTTGAGGTTCTTTTATTTAACAAATTAGGGTAGGTGTAAGGTGTGGGAGTGACAGTGGAACCTCATGAAAACTCAAACATCCTAGATCTAATGGAGACATCGAACTATAATTTCGACGGTGGATCTAGAAGTATGAGGGGGTTTTGGTGATGCAATTTTTAATTCCAAGTTACTATGTACTACATAGTTAATTAGTGCATGGAAAAAAAAATAGGTAGGGGATATCAAAAGAATAAATGGTATGCAGAATTATTACTTCAACCATTGAATTGATTTAGTCAAGTAAGGTTTCAAGGATGTTTACTTGTTACTACTGATAGATTGTCCTAGTAATTAGTTACTTGAAATAATTAGGATGAAGAAGTAGGATGTGAGGGTCAACGGATGGAAAGGATAAGGATCAAGCTCAAGAACCTCATCAAGATATCTAAGATA
>Ga0116227_10003612_pt1 | contig 34266 bp, 34 predicted proteins | sample S1TSphgellanicum_FD_89693 | JGI IMG/M metagenome (GOLD analysis project Ga0116227, IMG submission 89693) | Host-associated microbial communities from peat moss isolated from Minnesota, USA - S1T2_Fb - Sphagnum magellanicum MG | ecosystem: Host-associated > Plants > Peat moss > Unclassified... | reverse complement strand
GAACAAGATTGTGAAGAAGAAGCAGCCGGAAAAAAAAATACAGACGGAAACGGGAGAGGGGGGAGGAGTGCGAAAGCAACCCCCCCCCCCCCCCCAAGATTTTGATATCAATATTAGCAACAAGCCTAACATATATTTTCCACAATGTCCGAAGACATACAAGAATGTATGCGTGCACTCATTGCGCAGCATGGTAATGTTTTGGCAGCTTCGGCGGCCCTTTAGCAGCACCCAGAAGCTCAGCAGAATGACGAGCAAACTGACTCTTTGGAAAATCATGTTTCACATATTAATGTTCCAGCAGAATTCAATCAAGGCATGTCAAAATTTGCACGTGAACATCGCAATCGCTTATAGAGATAACGACGTGCCAGGCAACGTACAGAGTTGGCCGGGACATCTGAAACGCCACAAGAGCGAAGTAATTGTTTGTGTTAACAACGACAAACTGTACAACAAGCAACAGCACGTGCACAACCTTCTTTTGGCAATGACGCATTGTAATTGTTTGGAGATGAAGATGCATCAGCCCCGGGACAATGGGATTGTGGAGAAATGGACACAATCTGTGGATTCTGCAACGCGAAAATGTGGATCAAAGAACGATTAACAAAGTCGAGCAACAACAACCCATAGTTTTCTTTGTGTTACGAGAATGGCAAAGTTTTGTTGCCGAGTTTTCTTGCAACACCGCAAGAGTTGGAAGTTCTTTTAACCATCAAAGAAAAAAAAGTCGTCAAATTTCGAGATTAGATTTGCATGTACAATTCAGTGTTGGCATTCACTTCGTTCGGTGCCAAAGTTGATGAGTCGATAATAAGAGGCACTAGACCGTATTCCTTTTGCATTTAGGGTGAGTTTTATCACAAAATCGGATCCATGTGTCCTACCGAAGGACAACGTCCATAATTTGCATAGTTGTACATTCATGATACGAAGAGCAAACGTCAAAATCGCCATGTCGTTATGCCATCACTTGATCCAACGACATTGGATCGATTGTTGACCATGATGTATAAGATCAATCCTTATGTCGATGTGTTCAAAATGGCAAAGGATATATGGCAACAGAAGGTGTTCCCACAGATCTGAAATTGTGTCTCATTGCCTTTCGAACAAAGCATGCTCACCGATATAATGTGTCGATGGCCGATGAAGTCGTTGCATTGATGGTAGGAGATGGTTATGAGGTTTTAGACAGGTGTGACGTCGTCGTTGCTCAGCAAGCTGGCCCGTTTTAGCGCATTTTCGAACTACATGTGGGATACATGGCTCTACATTATCCGTTGTTATATCCTTACGGTGAAGATGCATGGCATCCGAATATTCCACTCAATGGTGTTGTTACTGATGTAGATTTGGATGAAGACCGTGCGAAAGAATCTGAGCATCAAAGAAAGCATTGTAATGTGACAATGGCTGGATTTTACGGTTATCGACTTTAACATCAAGACACTAATGGCATTGCGTTGCTTCGGGGTGACCAATTAAGGCATCAATACATTGTGGATGCTTATGCGGTTATCAAACAAAACCGCTTGAAGTATTTGCACCTGAATCAAAAAAAAATTCGTGCATTTCTTTATTAAGGCGTTCAGGACACCATCACTACAAGTGACAATAACGTTATTGCCATTAAACAAAGGATCATTTTGCCATCTTCTTTCACAGTAGGTTCACGTCACATGATTCAGAATTATCAAGATGCCATGGCAATCTACAGATGGGCATGCTGCCCAAATGTGTTTGTTACATTCACTTGCAATCCCCAATGGCCTGAGATCAAGAGAACATTGTTGTTCGGACAATAACCTCAAGATCGATCGGATTTGGTAACTCGAGTGTTCAAAATGAAGCTAAAGGAGTTAGTCAATGACATTCACAAGAAGCATATTTTGGGATGCACAATTGTGGGAATCTATGTCAGTGAATTTCAAAAGCATGGGTTGCCGCATGCACACATTTTCATCTTTTTTGTCGAAGATTGCAAGCCACACACGGTCAAAGATGTAGATCACATGATTAGTGCTAAACTTTCAAATCTAAAGACAAACAGGTTGGCCCACGAGACGGTTACCAGCTACATGGTGCATGGTCCATGTGGAATTACGTTTCCAAATGCCCCATGCATGGAAGAAGGCAAATGTAGAAAACAATATCCACACAAGTTCCAATCTGAGACGGTGATAGATGTAAACGAATATTCTATTTATCGATGCAGAAATACGGGGCGCACACTTTTGGTTCATGGTGTTGAATTGGACAATCGTTGGGTGGTACCGCATAATGTCTATTTGTCGACCAAATACGATGCGCACATCAACATTGAAGTCTGTAACAACATTCGTGCAATCAAGTATCTGTTCAAGTACATTTATAAAGGACATGATTGTGCAATTATTGAAATCTCACATCAGAGCGACAATGCCATTAAAGGGAATGTGGTCAAAATCGATGAAATTAAAAAATATCTTGATTATCATTGTGTATCTGCATTGGAAGCAGCGTGGCGCATCTTCAAGTTTGACATGCATGAATAATTTCCTGTCATTGAACGTCTGCAATACCATTTGCCTAATCAACAAATGGTGTTGTTCGACGATGATGATGATGTGCAGGAAGTGGCAGCACGGTCAGCCATTTCCAAAACGATGCTGACATAATGGTTCAAAACAAACCACAAATTGGAAGTTGCACAAAACCTTATGTTCGATCAATTCCCTTAGCAATGGGTGTGGAATTTGAAGTTGAAACGATGGACAATGCGCAAGAGAGGCTTTGCCATTGGTTGCATGTATTATGCACACCCGACACCGAGTGAATGTTATTATTTGCGAATGTTGCTGAACTGCATCAAAGGTGCCACATCCTACGAGCATTTGCAGACAATGGATGGCACAAAGCACAACACATTCAAAGATGCATGCATTATAATGGGTTTGCTTGTAGATGACAATGAATGGCATCAAGCCTTGGAAGAAGCCGGTTTTTGGGCTTCATGATAACCATTGCGTGACATGTTTGCTTCCATGTTGATGTTTTGTGAGGTGACGAATCCTAGACAGCTATGGGATGCACATTGGGAGTCTTTGAATGATGACATTGAAGCAATGACACGCCACAAACATGCTGATCCAGTTGTTACCCTTTTTGAGGATGTGCTAAAGCATCATGCATTGTATGAGATCGATCAGGTTTTCATCCGCAACGGACACCACTTGGAAGATTTTCCAACACTTCCCAAGTCTAATTATGTTTTTTTTGTTCATGGAGGAAACTGATTGGTCCAAGAAAAGTTGGCTTATGATCAGCATTCATTGACCACACATGTAGACAATGCAGAAAATAGGCTCAATGATGATCAGCGCAGTGCATACAAAACTATTTTGAATGTCGTGACACACAAAAAGGGCAAATTGTTCTTAATGTATGGCAGTGGTGGAACCGACAAAACATTTGTTTTGACAACGTTTATGTCCCATCTACGAAGGTAAGGCAAAATCGTGCTTGTAGTTGCTTCATCAAAAATTGCATATTTGCTACTTCTGGGCGGCAAAACCGCCCATTCAAGATTTAAGATTCCAATTGATCTGCATGATGGGTTGACTTACAACATCACACAACATATGAAAGTGGCCAAGTTGGTGCGTAAAACTAATATGATCATTTGGGATGAGGCATCAATGATGCATCATCGAGCTTTCGAAGTTGTTGATCGAACCCTGCGTGATTTGATGCAATTGGATGATGCACAAGCAACCGAAAAGATCTTTGGTGGGAAAACTGTGGTCTTTAGTGGGGATTTTTGACAGATCCTACCTATTGTTCCCAAGGGAGGATGAGAAGACATTGTCAGTGCTTCGTTGCCTCGATCGCATCTTTGGAAACATATTACGATTCTTCGTTTTCATATCAACATGCGAGTCATGGCAACCAATTCTGAAGAGCTGTGAGAGTTTGCCAAATGGGTGTTGAATGTTGGAGACGAAAGTCTTCCTGCCATTTCAGAAGAAGAAGGTGTCGACCCAAATTGGATCAAGATTCCGTCCCATATGAAGCTGCAAGCAGAAGATTGCAGTTTAAGAAGATTAATCCGAACCATCTATCCAGATCACCAACACCACTCTAGAGATGCCATATATCTTATGCAGCGCAACATTGTGGCCCCCAAAAATACTAACGTTGATGAAGTCAACAATGCAATTCTAGAATCGCTATCTGAAAAATTGCACACATACCTGAATGTAAATTCTTTGACTCCGACATGAAAAGGTGCAAGTGCTGCTATAGGAATTTCAATGGATTCATTGTATCCGGTGGAATTTTTGAACACTCTGAAATTCAGCAGTATCGCAAATCATAAGTTAGAATTCGAAATGGGCGTGCTAATCCTTTTGTTGCGTAATTTTAATCAATCAATAGGATTGTGCAATGGTACGAGGTTGATTGTCAAGAGATTAGGTCAACATGTCATTGAAGCGGAGATCATCATAGGGAACAATGTTGGCAAACGTGTGTTCATACCCCGCATCATCATGTCCCCCTTCAGGACTGATTGGCCATTTGTTTTGTGTCATTGTTAATTTCCTATTTGAGTGGCATTTGCGATCACAATCAACAAGAATCAAGGTCAGACATTGAAAAATGTTGGGGTATATTTGCCATCTCAGGTCTATTCCCATGGTCAACTGTATGTTGTTATCTCACGGGTCACAAGCAGTGCAAACATCAAGATTTTCAGTGGCCAGGGTCTCGATGGATTAATGCGGAATGTTGTACATAAAGAGGTTTTGGAAATGTAGTTTATAATTGTAATTTTGTAATATGTACCGTCAAATACACACACACACCTGTGCATTAGGCATGAGGTTCAAATTAGTTCCCTTTAATTCTTCACTTAAATTTCACTTACAATGGAAAGGTTAAAAGCTTACATATGAATTGGAAGTATTTTGTGAAAATGTTCCACCATGAAACTCTTTGCTCTCTTGTATTTTCTTGCCTTCTAATCTCCACAACAACCATTACTAAATCATAATCCAACCACCATGTTAGTAACACCACTTTCGACGAAGGCACCAAAAATGTGAATTATTCTCATCACCCTTGATTCAAAATAAGTTACAATAATTCACAACAGGTTCCAAGTGAATGTCACTAAATGGTTGGACTCGAAGATTTGGAAATATGAACACGCGATTGCATTTGTTCCACGATTAACACCCCATTAGGCCAATCCAATATTATCACAACGAAGTCTAAATTAAATTAGCCTTCAATCATGACTCACAACTAACATGATCGACATGAATTACATGCAATTTGTTTTATGTTAAATAACCATTCATTTCCAACCAAGTTGGATTGACACAATATTTACACTAATTGTAACAATGTGTGTTTATTTTATGTTCACCAATCTCATTCCAAATTTAACAATGTGATTGCTAGATTTGAACTTAAGAACATCACATTCAAATTATGACCATCACACAATTTCTTCCATAATGTTTACATTATTTGTTTGATGGCAGTAGGAATTAGTATACATGATCCTAACTATAAAAATCATTATCATGTTAAACATGAACTTGAAATGATAAGGAACAAGGTGAGGGTCACATTTCAAAATTATTAATGTGTTGTCACAAAGCCCTCTCCCCCTTTCTTTGCACGATATCTTCTAACTCCCTGATCCAATCTTGATGAAATTTGGTGAACAAGTGTGTCACTTCACATTCTACCGTTGCCTTAAGTTCAAAAAATATCTAAAAGTGGGTTCAAAAATTATAGGCCTCCAAAATTGAAGTCTAGAGGCTACCTCATTAATTTAATGTTTCACATGTTTTTTCACATCAACTCAATAACTTCATGAAAAATGAATTATAATGCAAGATGTCCACTTCCCTACATCATTTCCTTTCCTTCTTCATAATTACTCTCATGTCTTCTTGGTTATGTTTTATCTCTCTTCTCACACCAAAAACATTCCAAATTCTCATAGAAAAAATTATGTGAATGAGCCTAAGAATTTCCAACCCCTTCAAGGAGCCCTCCTCTTTTTCAAAAGTGAACCTCTTGCCTTAATCAATGGGAATGAAGGGGAATCCTTTCCTTACTCCCTCCTCCAATCAATTAGCTCTCATCCTTTGAAATTCAATGAAAATTCAAGAAAATCCACCTACTTTTTTTACAAGCCAATGGGGGTTGGAGGAAATCAACTTCCTCCAATCAAATGAGAATGGAATTCCCTCATGCAATGAAATCATTTGGTTCCTCTTTTTCATCTTCCTCTTTGATCCTTTCAATTCTGATTTCTTCTTAACACTTTTCCATCCATTCCTTGTATGTTTATCCAAATGTAACTATCTCCAAAAATAATTTACCCTTGAAGTAAGTCATCAAAGACTTACTTGTGCACCTTTTGTTCACTAATTATATTGACTAAATCCACCAAACTACTTGCGATAAATCCCCATAATTCTTAATTAGATGTATTATTTACCTTTGAAATACAACTAATTCTATCATCCAAATTGTATTAATTACTTATGTAGTACATGTGGTTAAATAAATCAACAACCCCAAAACTAACATAGGATTTTCACAAACATCCTTTCTCATCATCGATTCCAAAAAATTGATTAGTGCCATTGAACCTAAGGCCTTGTAGATGATTTAAAACCCTAATCTTTTCTTTTATACAAGTTGAGATTGTGAGAGATGCATGAGATGCACAAGCTCAATTACTTAGAAAAAATTATAAATGCTTAAGTGAAAGGCTCAACAACAAAGAATATTGTACAAATATAGACTCTTAAAAATAACAATTGCATTTGCTTATTGAAGTATTCAAATAACAAACTTTATATAACTATGGGTCTTTGAGATCAATTCATGCCATCTTATTTTGACAAAGTTTAAACATCTTAAGTGAAGAAAACATTTAATGTGTATAACCATGTAGGTCAAAGTTCAACTCTTTCCATGTGCGATACCTTAGTTTTGCATCTTACTAAGAAAATTGTTGATACTAGTTTGTCCCACAATCTAGTTTCTTTAATCAATCAATTTTGAGTCAATTTGTTCATTTGTTGTTCAACATTTTGCCTTTATGTGATGCTAAGATGGAGGACAATCATTTTCTTTCTCCAACTATTGTTGCTGCAAGTATGGAAAAAAAACAAGTCCTAGTGCATAAACCTACATTTTTGAATTAGTGATTATTATTTTTAAGAGTTTGTATTTATACATTTTTTTTGTCATTAAGCCTCTCACTTAAGCATTTATAATTTATCTATAATTGAACTTGTGCATCTCTCTCTCTCAACCTAAAAAAAGAAAATTAGGGTTCTTAATTTTGTTCTATGTGTTTCAAACTTTTGAAAGAGGAATCGGGCTTTTGTCCTATTCTTCAAGGAGACAATCTTCAAGTAAAATATTTTTTTTCATGTCAAAGAATTATAAGGTGCAATTGTGGCAACCCTACATTACTGCAAGAAAAACAAATTGCAAAATATTGTTATATATTTTTGTATGTGCAGTTAAAGTTGTTTGTTGTCTTGAATGTGTTTATTATATGGAAAAAATCAAATGTGTGTTTGACAAGAAGATGTTTTTATTGGCTGATGGGGTAGATGTATATATGGATAGGTCATAATTCAGCATGGATGGGGCATATGTTTGTAGTTCTACCAACTCCCTAGGTAAGCCAAACTTGGCTAAATCCTAATATGGATGGTTGTCAACATGGCTACATCACAAAATTGGAAAAAAAAAAACACTTGTGTAATTTTACAATCCCTAATTTTATTTCTTTCTTTCATTGTTTACAAAAAGTGCAAAACATTTGACATAAAACACATGGCATGTTTTTCCTTTTGTTAATTATCCACATTGCAAACCATATCACCCACCTTTTCAATGTTGGTGTATTATATAGAAATACATGTAATGCACATTGCATTACAATCTTGTGTAATGCATTCTTTTAAAAAATATTTTTCTTAAGCATATTCATATATTTAAACCATATGTCTACAACTAAATATTGGCCAATCACAAAACTATGGCCAATTATAACTTCGATTCACAAAAACCTTTGCAAAATAAGGGGGTTAAAAATTTATGCATGTGATGAAAAGCTACAAAATTGAACCCATTTCTTTATGCAAAGGAATGACTTGAGTGGAATTAGATGGGCATGGGTGGGTGTCCAACCTCTCCCGGATTTTCATTTTCCTAGAACTAAAAACAAGAAGAAGCTTCATGTTTTGTATAAATTAATATCCCTAGTCTACTAGCAAGTACAATAGGTCCTTTCCAAACGATTAATTAATTATTTTTAAAATGTTCAATATTAAAAATCTTCCAAAAGATGTTTGATTTTCCTTCAAACAATTTTTGTTATTGGTATTGCAGTTCATATTGGTTGACCAAGATTCTAAATTTGAGAAGAAACACATTTATTTATGAGGAAAAAATATGTTGCCCTCTCAAATAATTTATGATTACATTTCTTCCAATACAAGGTTTATAGAAGATGTATTCACAAATGATAGTAAGGAAAAAGTGAAATGTGAAACCTAAACGTTTTAATTTGTTAAGGCAAATATAGAGTGTCAAATCAAAAAGAAAGAAATTTATTTTCTTGACTCATTTGATATTATGTGTGGCTATGAATTTGACCAAATGTTCAACACAAGATGAAGTGAATGATTGCAAGTGCATGAAAACTAAACCCTAAACCTGTGCATGAAAAATGATTGTCTTAGATGGACACATCTAACCTTAACCTTTGAAAAGGAATTAACATTTTGTGAAGGAAGGGAAATCAACAAATAGGTACTTTTTAGAGGGCATATAATTTCAACATTTTGGGAAGCTAATTTTGAAAAACAAAATGGTACATAATAAAATAATTTAATTCATGCTAAAATGGTAAAGGTAATTTATGGTACTAAAATACTTAATTTTTAACATGGCGGTGTGACCAAATTGCACATGTTGGATTAAACTAAAAAACCTATGTGGTGCATTTATTATTAATTTCTAACATCACCTATACAAAATATTCATTGTATGGGAGGTTATTACCAATGTTGAAAGCTATCTTGTATGTACATGGATTTAAATTGGAACATGGTATGATTTTTAGAGTCATAATTAGAATTAAAATTAGGTTATTGATTTTTTTAATAACTAGATCCAAAACCAAGTTCTAAGTTCCATTTAAACATGCTATTAGTATTGAAATTGGAAGAGAATTTTATTTTTTAAAAGACAAAACCAAGGGTTTTTCATACAAGTCAAAAACAATTCAACAATTGTTATACATTATTGATTAAGGTTTCAGGAATTATGCATCTAAATTAAAAATGCATCACAAAAGTTTGCATAGAAAACCTATATCATATAACATGTTATTAGGCCATATTATCTAAAGTACCTTTGAATAGATTTTGAAAATGCATAGTTGTTACTATGACAATGTCAAATGAAGACTAAAAAGTAACCCAATTTTTTTACAAAACATGTGTATAGATTAGCTCATTTATTTCATTATGCACTTATATCTGAAATTAATTTTTTTATTTTTAGGTCCAAATATTTACAAATAATGATCATAATTTAAGTTTATGCATTAAACATAAATTGGGTATGTAGATGAGGCAAACAAACCATAAGAGTGAACAAGATGCCAATAGTAACACACAAAGGGGATTGTATTTTTAAATGGGGAATCAAAATTGAGGATACAAATAATTAGTATATATCCTTTTTGTTAATGAATGAGGAATACTAGCAATATGATTGTGTTTATTGTTATCATCAATTTGAAGGATTCGGTGATTGGTTGAGCAAAATCATATAATTGGAAAATTGACAATAAGAAATTATGAAAATTTCAAAAGTTTATATTAAGCTTCCATGTTCCTTTAAATACTTTTGGCTTGACTTATGTGCCCCAATTTAATTAAGTTGTCATTGTTGTTAAAAAAAATGAAATATTGGAAATTGTGAATATAATGGTAATGTATTTCTTTTCTTTTCTTTTTATATCATTAGTTACATTTTCTTGTACTTTATTTGTATTGACTAATATTGTAATTATGGAAGGTTCATGCAAGATATTATAATGAAAAAATGCATAATTTTGTGTGTTGTCAAACATTTTTTCAACATTGTACCACTAATCAAAACAATGTAAGCAATAGACTATTTTTTTAGCAAAGTGTATGATGGTGAAAGAAACCAAATAGTATTACTTGAAATTTTGGTAGAATTTATTAGAGGTATGGTTTAATTACCAATGTTTGTTTCAATACATTGATTTTCTATAAAAATTATTATTATTAATTATCATTTGAAACTTTATGTGTTGTATATGTGTATTTTAGGTCAAAGAATATTCGTATATATATATATTCTATCAATTTGTTATTATTGATTTTTTTTCAATTATAAACTTTGACACCAATTGCAAACAATGTTTTAAAAAAAAACAAGGCACCAATGTCCCATGTTAAATTCAAGCATTTACAGGGTCTAGGCTAAATAAATTTAAGAGAAGAGGGACATGTGAGAAGATGTTTGACCATTTTTCATCTAATTTTAGGGTGCTACGTTTTCCATCATAATCTATTTTTAAAATGTAATTATTTTCTCCTTTTATAATTATCTAGTCTAAAAGATGAATCAATTAATAATTTGAGCACCATTAGATAAAGTTTTGATTTGCCAAGTTTGCACAACAAAATGGAAACTAAAAACCACACTGAAAACAATAATCGTTGTTATGTTATGAAGAATTAGATATGAAACTACATTGCTAAAATTGGACAAAAGAATTAAAATTTGACAATTCGATACAACCCACTTATGTTATGAAGTCAGACAATTGTTGAAAAAATGAAATCAAAATTAAGAACATTTGTAGCAACCCTTACAACCATGAGATTCCTCCCTCTATCCATTTGCCATTGTTGCAAAGCAAGTCACCTCCTTGACTCTAGATTTTTTTTCCCTTGAGGTTTTGAATCGATTGGAATGTCATCTTGTCCCCCTTGTTACTACATACAATTAGACTAAAAATAGAGAGAGATCAATGTTACATGTCTAGAATTCAAGAACAACACAATTTGGGTTTGTTTCAAAATACCAAAAAAAAACCTACACAAAAACCCGACATAATAAAACTTGAAGAAACAAAACACAAGGAAAGAGTAATAATGAGGAAACCAACAAATTGGTTGGTTTCAAATTCCCTACAAATGATACACAATAACAACATAACAAAACCTATAAAAAAAACACAAGGAAAGTGCAATAGAGAAGAAAAACAAAAACCCAAGAAACTCTACAAAGAAAAGGGCATGAATATAATACATGAAAATGCAACATGAATGTAATAGCATTTATGAACTAGTGAAGAAGAAATATAGACATGAATAGACAAAGTTCTAATTTTCCTCTTGATCATCATCATCATCATGGTGTTGGTACTAGAAAAACAAAAAATTAGGTATATGCTTTAGGAATAAAAAACGGGGCCCTCATTGCTCTCTCATGGTTGCCATGCCCACACCACTCATTGCTTCATGTCTTTGTTTGTTTCCCTTTTTTTCTTCTTTCCTTGTAATTAAGCTTTTTCAAACTCTTTTCGCATATCCTGATTTTTTTAATGAAGAAACAAACTATGAACACCTTTTGTTGTTTGTTGTACATGATGTGCAAACTAGTAGAGCTGTCCTTTCAATAGTTGAAAATGGAAAGCCATATTTGTGCAAAAATAGAAGCCTTTCCCTTTCCCATCCTATGTGTGTGCATCTATGTATTCGTCTTATTATTGTTGGAAAGTTTTTTTTTAAGTGGTGTTGTTACAACTATGGATTTTCCATCTAGGAAACATCATCATCATGGAGTTTTCAGGTGGATGACAACTGAGGCTAGGGGACAACCAAATGAACTTATAACACAAGATTTGTAAGAATCTCATAATCAAGGTTTTTTTCTAGTACCTCACAACAAAGGAGAAAGGGGAGAAATTCTTCTTCAAAGTTTTGAAAATTATCTTTGTGGACCAATGCAATGTTGCATTTTTTGTTGCATAAAGGATGGACATTGACTTCACTAATTAGACCTATTTTTGATCCCAATAAGATGATCAATCAAGCTTGACAACTAGTTTTTTATTTTGAAAACAAAAATACTACAAGACATTAATTCAAGACAACACAAGAATGTGAATGGTTTCATCACCAAGTGCAAAATGCCATTCAATGTTAAATTTGCAAGCTTCACGTTCTCACATTTCGGTTAAGCATAATCCATACACGCCTATCTTGAAAAAAATATCATTCACCCCCCCCTTTAAGTCCTCTTATGTATTTTTGGTCCTTACTAAGGCAACTCCTCTTCCCTTAAACTTTATAATATCCACATTTGGGTCACCAATTGGAGACATTTCTTGAGTTCAATCTTTATAATTCTTTCAAATAGGGGTTTGTGACCTATGTTCTTTAATCAATTCTACTTTTTCATGACCTACACAACATCAACATGATTTCCCTGGGTCAATTTTTGGTCACAACTAGAAACATCAGGTCACCAAAGTTGGATAACAATTTAGAAGACATACATACTTTCCGAGACTCAAAGTTAAACTAGAACACAAATTGCATATTAGTGATTTCCCTTTACTCGGTCAACAATTGTTGGAGCATTTTTGGGAACTACACAACACAAGGAGTTGTCCATCAATGGAGCATCCAAATTTGTGTTGCCCCACATTGTTTAATTAGTCTATTGTCCATTAGATGAAATATTCAAATTCATTCTAACTAGCATGCCATTATGCGCTCATTTTGACCATCACTACTATCAATGTTTGAAGCAACATCATATTTCGAAACCAACATTCAAATAAACACAAATGCTGATATTAACAATCTACTTGAAGATAAGGAAGGAAGCCAAGGCAATTGACCCAATTGCAAATCCTTTTGTTGTTGCCTTTGTGGTGTTGCTTATAATGTTAAGCAAGTCTATAATTTCTCTTATATTTTTTTACTATGGCCACAATGACAATTCAGTTTGATTTGATGTTAAACATCACCTTTGGTAAGACACATTATGAATTACGAAAAAACGATGACAACAAGAAAGATTCCAAAAGTTTGACCTATTGTAAAATCTTATAACTCAAAGGGATTTATGGTAAGGTAATTAGTGGTGGCCTACCAAAAATTATAACTTTCATAACTTCAAGCTAACACATCCATTACACCATACACTATAAACATTAGCAAGATTTGCTAAAAGATAATTTCACTAGGAAATGTGGATCCATACTTGTTGGTTCATTTCCACAATCCCACTTACATTATCTGCAATAGGGCTAAACATGTCCATTGTCAACACATAACTAGTTGTGTTCAACATACCCATTATGGCCATTGCAATTCCGAAGAACCCTCCTATTGGTAGTCCTCAACTGTCTTGAAGGCCGGAAGTTTTCTTTAGTTAGTAAATTGAGGTGATAGTAACACTTATCACCAAAACATGCATTAATATGATTTCAAGACCTAGTCCCACTCTTGCATTTCCAGATGTTTGTGATTCAGAAACAAGTTCAAATGGTCCACCTTCTTTAATTTGATGCATGAAGTGATCATAATTTCTAATATCATTAACTGGTTATACAATATTGTGCATTCTCTACCATACAAAAAATTGAGGTACCAAAATAATTTGGTAGCTTGCAAGAGGCACTAAGTTGACATATTTTAGCAAGTTCATTAACAATATTGTTGGTTCCATGTCCAGTTGTGCTTCCAAAAGCTAGCATACGCATTGGCTTGTATTTGTAGTTTGTATAATATTGTGATATCCAGACAAAGCGATAAGCGGTGATGATACCAACCAAGCCACATAAAGCAAAATGAAACCAAGCTAATGGTGCCTAGCTATTCGATGTATAAAAACCACCTAATTGATTACCCAATTGATAGAATTTGTTGTCAAAATAACTTAAGATTTTAATGGACCCATTGTTGATTTTTGTTTTTAAAAAACCATCACATGTCTCATGTTCTTTGTGGTTATAGATTATTTCTCCAAAGTGGATCCACATTTGTCATCAGTATGTTTGGCACACATTCATATTTACATAGAGAGTATGTGCATCCTACTTTTGCTAGGAAGTAGCTTGATATAAAGGAATTTCGGTCTAATCCATCGTCAACTCTGTTACACCTACGATTTCTGATTGTAAGTTGATTTCCATAGTTCCAATTGCATAATAATGATATTCAATTTAATGGGAAATTACTTCAAACTTAGAAAAGTTACTCCCCCAAATGCCAACACTATTAAGAAGAGGGTGACTGAATATCCCTTTTGCAAAATAACCATTTGGGTCCTCAAGCATTGACTTTGACCTTGGATCATGTGTACCCTTGATAGATGCAATTCCAATTGTAATAACCATTAAATCAAATGAATGGATGACAACAAGGAATAGGATGAAGCTAAATGCATTTGTTGAACACCACATGATAGAAGCATTAATAGCTTCACCTAGCACTATTAAATATTGACTCACTTTGTTCTTCAGACCTTCATCCTAATGAAATGTAGGAGTAGCAAATATGTTTCAAGAGTTAATACCAAAGCACATAAGCACAAGTTGTAAGAATAGCTTCTCCAACATATAGGATTTCAATTTGCATAGTATATTTGCATAGTATTCCCATCCAACTAATTAAGTCCTTAAACACAATATCATCAAAACTAGTTCATTTTCTTTCTTCAAATGCCAAGACCACTCATCAATCAGCAACATTGCAATCCATGAATTTTTTTGAAACATTCAAAATAACTATTTTAATGAAACAATTCTACAACGTATGTGGACCCACAAAAGGACAAGATAGAATAAAATGGTTGTAGCAAACAACAAACAAATATAACAATGCAGTAAAATTGTTGATTATTATAAATTGTAGGCTTATTAAGTTAGCAATTATTGTAGGACTTCTTCGATCATCTTCAGGAATCCCTTTCTCCACCTTGCTTACAAGGTTTGCACCAACAACATTAATTGCTTTTGTATTGATGCCACCTCCAAGTTGTGCGAATAGTTCAAGAAAACAAAATCCAAAACCATAGCCAACCAAAACCTTTCAAAGGACCCTCAAAATGAATTTAAAACATGCTCCAAATGATAGCTTGAAAATGTTATAATTCAAGCTTCAAATACTCACCAAACATCAATTTTATAAGTTGGGCTACATAATAAAAAACTATAGTATAATTCTTGACATGAACAATGAAAATCCAATGTGGTAAGTTGTACACAATTCAAAATAAGTGATTATTGATGAACACTTTGCATATTGTATAGGTTTAATAACTTTACCTACTAATTTTGCATTGTATTTTGCCCAAGTTCTTTTGACAAATTGTACAAGGTCTAATGTAGGTTGGAATGATGTGTTTATGTTTGCACAACTTGTGTAAAATACAATTTTGAAATGAAAAAGTCAAATGTGGAGTTATAATTTAAGTTTAATTTGGAGTTGGTAATGTCCAATGTGCATAGGAAAAATTTAATGTTGTGAAAGCAAAATTCATTGAGAATTTCAAAAAAAATTATGTTGATTTAGAAAAGTTCAAATATATTTGAACAGTCTAATGTGAAATCCAAAAACTAATGAGTCCATTCTAACTTTTCCCATAATGCTCACATTAAATTTTTTCATTGGACTTCACATTCGAGTTATTGGAAGTTAAATCCAAAGTTTGTGCCATGCAAATTGAATGTGCACAAAAAATCTTTAAATATGGACTTTGCATTTGTTCAATGTAGAAATGGTTGTTGATGTGCTTTATGCAAAAGAAGTGTGTTTATCACATAAGTTCATAAAACATTTATTTGGCCCCACAAAATATAGTATTAATGATTAAACTCATTTCTTCCAATGGAATTGCATTGACCCATGAATTTTAATTTCATCTATGGAAAATTTTCCCATGGTGTTCACATTCATGCATTTGCATATGATTTAATTGGTAGAATTACATCCCACCCATTTTGAAAACATGTATCATGGGGGCCACATTTAACCATGGAAATGCATAAACTTAACATGCATTCATAGAACCATTCATCCACCACAATTCGTTTCATCTTCAAATGTTCATTTGATGTATCACTTTCATCTCTCAAATTTTGAAGTTTGATTGGGTCAATTTAAGTCCATGAGAGTGGAAGCTTATAACAAAATATTCAATAATTGAATTGCATATCATCAATGTGTATTTTCATCAAATAAAAAAGGCATTAATTTACATTTATACACCTCATTCTTAAACTTTGTCAACAAGAAACAAATGGATTCAACTCAAGATCATCCATAAATAAATAAAATGGGGTTCGCATTATTATAAATGTTTTGGATCAATTGGATTTTTATACATGTTGAATAAAAGGGTCATTTGCATTCATAACAATTCAACCCATTACATTTGAATTTCATACATTGAATTTCATCCCTTCTATACATGTTTCATTAATTACAATTATTTTCATTCATATGATTCTTCAATGGTGAAAACACATTCATCCATCAAAATAATTTCATATGATTGGGTTAATTTTGTTCATTATGTTCATCTTATTTATTTTGATAATCTTGATTCATTTGGTCTTCATTCATCAATTTTTTTACATTCATCAATGGTTCATTAATTGAAATCTTACCTAAAGAAATTCATCATTCTATCATTCCATCAATATTCATATTGGATTATCCAAGTAGTTTCACCATTTGCTTTCACAACATTCATTCACTGACTTTCATTCTATGTGATCAATCAAATTCATTCATATCAATTAAAGAACTTAATCTAATATATATGCTTGCACTCCCATCGTTCATAAATTGGAATTTTTTTGGAAAAACACAACTCCCAATCCAAACCTTTTAAAGACTACCATAGCTTAAGGTCAATTTCCACATCCACAAAATGAATATATATATTGAGAAATTGATAAATGAATTCATATATATATATATATATGAAATCATTTATCAATTTTTCAAATATATATTTTTCCATCATTTACTATAATATTGTGATATGAATAGTGAAATCATTCAGACTGTAACCTATGATAATTATGATGATTTTAAACATGTCACTTCATATTTTCACAAATTTTCATTTCACTATTTTGGGGATTATTTAATGACGAAACTATCTTTAGGGTAAAGTATTATCAAGATGTCTCACGTTTTCCCCATAGGCCATAATTGAGGGTTCATATCGAGCTTGAAAAGACTCACCCATTGTTTTTTTATATTTGGCACATGCTACCAAATGGGAAAAAAAATCATTTTGGGCAAGGGCAATAGAAATTAAATGTTTTTGAAAGTCATGATTACAAGAACCCCTTCGCAAAAAAACATATTTTGTATTTAACATATGAACAAAAATGATGAGGAGTGTACCCACTTGAGCGAGGTGCTAATGTGTGGGAAAGGCCTAAGGATGACACTATGCACAAGCTTTTTAGCACAACAACAGTTGAGTGCCTAAGCCCCAAATCTTAATGATATCTCCCCCTTTGAAAGCCTTACCTAACATAAAAGCCTTACAAAATTTTATGTTGCAAAATAATATGGGAATAAGAGGAGGCACCTTACAACCACAAACTACAAGAACCTTGCACAAGGTGTTATTATTATGATATTGGTTTAATTTCATCACATAAGGTGCCATACTCTATGAATAAGACATTTGAACCATGTCATTATATGTTTAAGGTTTTGACTTTAACCTTTGAAAATTGATGAACTCCAATTGTATGGAAACTTAATTCAAATGTGACCCCATAAATGTAGGTTCTATGGTAAACATATTTTAATCCCAAGAAAAATACAAGGAAGGTCATATAATATTTATTTGTTAAAAATTATATTCCAATTTACAAATTCCTTATAATGTTAACTAAAAATAGTAATTCCAATTAATGATGGTGGCAAACTTTCAACATATAATTAGTTGTAAGTTTTGAGTGGAAAGATATTGAAATTTATCATTTACATCCATCTACATTTAAAATTTTCCAAATTATTTGTGCAAAAGATTTTTTTTGACATGATCAAATGCCAATCTAGTATATTCAACACATTGCAACCTAGAAATTGCAAGGTTTCATTTTTACTTGAAGAACCATATTTTGACCTAATTTTTTTCACATCTAAAGTTATCATTATTAAAAAAAATGAAGTCAAAAATGAGGTTTCAATACGTCAAGCAAGATTTGTATCTAAGGTGCATAAAAGATTTTACATTTGTAGATAATTTGCAATGGGTGAACCAAGATGGAGGAAATGTGAAAAAAATGGTCTCATATGAGAAATGTAATCCCAATTGTTGATGTTGCATTTAGTTATATGAGAGGTTCACATAACCCACATAATTTCATAAATGAGTTTTCACATTTAGCCCACTCTCGATATTCTTTTTTAAAATCATTAATAACATTGGAACATCATTGAGGTAGGGGAACAAAAGTGTGGTTAAGAATGTTAAAATATACAAGCAAAAAACCTAACAAACATGGAGCAAAATGAGAGAAATCTTCATTTTAAATGAATTGATAAAAGGATTTTAACTTGGGTGACACAATTGAAATTGAGGACATTTTGGTTCATAAATAACACATTGACCTAAATTTTACTTGTATTTGTCATGTGCAAATCATAATTTGCTTGTTAGCCTCCTAAGCACCCTACAAAATTTATAATGCAATTGCAAGGTGATAGATTCAAATCAAATCAAATTTTCTTCATCCTAAGTCACATAATTTGAAAATGTCCTTCACTCTTGGGCCTCCCCCATCGCAAAACATGATGTGAACATTACCATAAGCTTGAACAAAAGTAGATCTCAAGAGATGGTAGGAATGAGAGGGCACTTTAAGCTTGTAAATATGCCTTTGAATAGATGTAAGAGGTTTCTTGTAAGTGCAAAACACCTCTTGCTTTTGAGGAGGCATTATGATTAATGTGTATAAGCTAACTTGCAAACTGAATAAGAAATTCCTCTAGGTACTGTAAGTTGAGGAAGAGCAAGTCATGTGGGGGTCATGTTGTTTTCATTGCCATGTCTTAAAATGATGTAAAAAATTCAAAGAAATTTCTTATTGTAAATTGGAAGGGGATTACAAAGTTGAATTTCCCAAGAGGGATGTTCTATTTTGAGGGGCAATATTATGTTTCAAAGGGAATTTTGGACTTGTAATTCCCTTCATGATATATATGAAAATAATTTTATGTGACAAAGCCTTGGTGTTGTAGCTAAGTTCAACTTTGCTCTACAAGAAACAATCTATTCATGCAAGCAACAATAGAGGTATGTTCATTCACCAATTTTTTTGAATTGGAATACATGGAATAGAGAAGTTGCAAATGAGAAGCAAAAAGAGAAAACAACATAAAAGAAAAAAAAAGAGAGGAAAAAAAAAACAAGCTGAAAAAAAAACACACCAAAGAAAAAGCTTTGTCGTTGTTAGCATGTAATGAGATTGTTGTAACAAAAAGAAAACTAAACTTAATAGTGAACATATTTGTGCCTATGGTCCACTTATCACTTCTTTTGTTAGGTAAAGCCCTTAAATGAACATCACCAAAATTTGGAACACACCTACGCTATCAACTTGAGTGAGCCTTTTATTTTGGTGATGCCCTTATCCTCAAGTTGTACCCTACATATAACCCCTTTTAATTGACCATTCCCTTCACACTTAATTGCATGGTCATATCCTTTGAGTTGCATATTAGCATTACCCATCTAGAGCTTTTTAGAGAATGAGACTTTCAATAAGAAATCATGATGTGGGCAAAAATAACACTCTACCAAAAGAAGCAACCATGTGGATCACAAAGGTGTCTAACACATTGATCAAAGTTGATAGTTAGATCATTAAAGCAAAATGAATTTGGTCTAACGAATTTGAAAACAAAGATCACAAAAAAAATCCCCAAATTTGCATAAGTTACATCTCACACATGCATTGGATTTTTGTCTTTTGTTATGTGGTTGACTAGTGAATGCATATCCACCAAACAAGAAGCCTCATTTTTTTCCAACCCCACCACCATCACCACCACCATTGGAGGTCCGAACAACTGCACCCTCAACATACATAGTAGACAACCCATCGTGATTCATGAATGCATACTTGTTGTTGATCATGACTTCACAAGCTCCAGTTGTTCACCATTTTTCAAAAACATTCACATGCATACGAGGTAAATAATTGATTATATCCATCGTGTCTTCATTTAGATCCAAACTTTCTTGTCTTTTGGTCAATGGGTGATGATGATAATTGAACAAGAATAATAGCAATTGATGGAGATAAACAATTATCCTATTTGTGTCAAGCGGTTTGATTCTAGTGGCGTCTTTTAATCTTTTGTTGTTCCTTTTATATTTTGGGTACATGCTTGGAACTTGTTTAAAAAATTTGGCGATTATACATTTAATTAATTAATTATTTGAAAAATACAACAATTAGTAATTCCCATTCTTTTTTTTTCCCACAAAAATCCTTTCCTATGTGTTGAATTCATTTTTTTAGGTTGAAAAAAAAGCAAAAATTCACCCAAACATTGAGATTCTCTACCAATTGGAATAGGAGTAATATAAGGAGGGGAAAAAAAAACTTGAACAACAACAAATAATGCTTTGCATAGCCAAAAAGAAAAAGAAAAAGAAAAAGAAAAAGGAGGAATTGTTTTTGCAAAGAAGGACAAAAGAAGAAGAAGATGAAAGCATGATAATAAGAAGAAGAAGAAGAGGAGGAGGAGGAATGAACTTACTTGCTTGTTGCGCGACTCCATCAAGCCATTGTGATAGCTTGAAGTGCACCTTTTCACGAGTAGCGGTTTGTGACTTGAAGGGCTCTTTCATGCACTTTCTTACCAACACCGCACATGCATTGGCGTAACCCACATATGTCATTCCAGCTGCTCGCCAATATGGCATTGACATATTTTCTCTTGTTTTGTTTTCTTCTTTGGAGTGTTGTCAAGCTTTCTTTCCCCCTTTTTTTACTATAAATTGTGTGCAAGAAACAACAACTCTTGTTTTTTTTGGCAACAAAATGAAATGTCTTTGTTTCTTTGTTTGTTACATTGCTTTGACAAAAGCCAAGATTGGAGGAGGGTGACAAGAAAAAAGGTAGTGATGACAGTTTCAACAAACCCACCTCCAATTCTCTTCTTGTATTTCACTATTGGTTCCCCCATCAAGTTCTCCATGTGTTCACATCAAGTTCCCATTCTGTTCCCACCATGTTCACATAACCTTTGCTTGCAGGGTTGAACTCTCATAACCTCTATAGGCACCAGTTCAAAGGGGAAGAAGTACTTCTATAATTTTTGATTTTGGGAGTGCAACCTTCTAAAGAAGGAAAAACAATGATGCCAGGAAACTTTAGAGGAAGGAGATTGATCACAAGCAATGCTTGGAGCTCAGACAAGAGGAGCAATTCCACATTGAAGTTCAGCTCTTTAGGCTGTCATTAATTCTTGAACTGTTTGTAGAGCTCCAGTTTGATTCTTTAAGCAAAATGATGCAATGGTTTGCTAGCTCTAGTTCAAATTGCAAAAAACCCATGACTCTAGTACTTAGAGTTCAACAGTTTGTCGCAGCCCCTTTACTCAGATTTGCTACATTTTTGTGACCTCGTGGGCCAGATGCCTTGGATCTAAAGCTCCTGGGGCTTTCAAAACCTCTGCTTGTGTCTGCTATTGTGAAGAGTGATCAGGATCATAATTGATGCCGGCTTCTTGAAAATGATGGAAGTGGGGCACTATCTTGTGGCTGAATGACAAGAAGCACACCCGCCATGCCTAGCAATGGAAAGACTATTAACCATTTCAGGAGTCGATAATAATGAAGGTGAAATGTGAGGGCAAACTCATCTGAAAAATACAGCCCATTCTTGTCCACCATCTCAAGCATTACAGTGCCAAGAGTGCGTACTGCCACACATGGTAGTTTCACTTTGTATACTCCAGGTTGATCGTGAACATTCCATTGCTCTATTCGCTTCTTCCCTTGATAATTTCCTGGCACCATTAGTGTCACCTGGGACAATCCACATGCCTTGAAAAAATCAGACGAGGGATCAAAGGCTCAAGAATCTGGTTAAAAATTACATTCTAGTGCATGATGCTTTGCTAGAGATCAAGCATACATGATTCTGATTTGCTAGAGATCAAGCCAGGCTGCTAATAATCTTTACATGAGACTTGCACAACTAGAGAGTCTACTGTCATTTTCCTCTTGGTTTGGGCAGGCTATTTACTGTGACATTGTAGGGGCCTGAAGAAGCTCGTGATTGGTCTACAATTTGGTATTGGACCCAAAAACTAGAGCTGGCTTCATCCCGAAAATAGCGGGATGATGGCAGAACAAACACCCCTTCTCGATTATACCGATTTGACACCAAATTCCTTCCCTGAGCTTGTGACACCCATGCCTGCCCCACTTGATGCCATTCCTTCAGTAACCACTTTTTTTCACACTCTTGCAACAGCAGAAAAGACAGCAGGCCAGATGAATAGAAAGATGTCAAACCTGATTGGAGAGTGAACCAGAGATCTCTGATGACAAGTGTACTAATACAAAAGCAGCATGAGGGTATATAAGAGTTGATGATAGCTTGTAAATAAAGAAGAAAATTAGTCAAGTGCTAAGGTCAAAACTGGTGGGCACTCTCACCTTTAGAGGATGATGTGGTGTGGGTGTTTGAAAACAGTACACATTTCCACTCATGGTTGTCACTATCAAGTCCAGATCATCTCCTCCATCCACATTTTCCGCCAACACCATACTATACCTGCATAATTATTGAAAGGCAGACATGAAGGAATTTATAGGTCACCACTGACCAGAAAGCCTGTAAATGTCAATAACAGTATGTAATATAAGTTCTTAAAGAATCATTTCAGAGCAGATCATTTTGTGCAGAGTCAAGCAACTTACGAAGTTTCACCAATATCGATAGCATCAGCACATCCAGTAGGGCCATCTATTAGATAGAAATAACCATCAAATGAAGTTACAGCAATGGTGAGCCCCTGCCTTTCCGAGCTGCGCTTACTGAGGTCCACCAACAGAGCTGGTGCCATAATGCGTCCATGTGTCTGGAATGGGTAGGGCCCCACTTTTGAGCCATCAGATCCCCGTAACACATGAACCTGGCCTGATGAAGTTGGCACCACTATCTCTGTATTACCGTCACCATCCACATCACCAACTGATGGGCCCTGCCCAAGTTACTCTAGATGTTATTTGTGTATGGAAACAATTTACAGATCTCAACAAAAGCACACTATATGTGACAATAGTGGCTATAGGAGAGGGACATGTGTTGCAAAGGGTTCTTCAGGTTCATAATGCTATACCTAAGTTGCAGATCTTTGCATCAGCCATCGAGCATATAGGTATATTGTAGACTACAAGTACTCTATTTGCCTACTGGCAAATACTAGGTACAAAGAGTTGAGAAGTAATTGCACAGAAGTAATACCTGAGCAATTAAGCTTTTTAAGTGTACAGTCCAGAGCTCTTTGCCATCCCTGGTCCAAGCAGCAACATTCCCACGGACATCAGCGCTCACAATCTCAAGTATGCCATCATCATTGATATCTGCTGCCACCACTTGAGCCTGGATCTCTCCCATCAATTTTGGGAATGATGCCTTCAAAGTCCCTGGAACAAAACTCAGTACATTTCCACACCAATTAAGTGTTGGAACACCCTGCCAAATAATAATATCCAATGCAATCCACAAAAGACATGATATGTACCAGTTGATAGACACAGTCTCTAGGAAAATCAGTTATTGCTGGGTGAAGCATCAGAGTAAAGGACACTAATGCTGATCCTTACACACTACAAACTTGTAAGCTACAAGCTTTAAAGTGAATCCTCTCCTTTTATATCTATCTTTGGAACAAGGGTCACGTAGAAGCTGAGACAGAACCTGAATTGAAAAGCCTCGGTGACAGACTATTATTTTCTAACTCTAGCTGCAATCAAGCAGTAGAAAAATACCATTGTGATGGAGGACATAAAGGAGGCCAAAGGAGGTCCCAATGATAATTTCCATCTTCCCGTCATTATCCAAGTCAACAACTGTGGGTGATGAGTAGATATATGCACGGTAAGAGACAGAGTCAGTGCTCAGGTCTAGATCTACAACCCACTTCACTTGCTGGGTTGCCAGATTAAAGACTACAATGGCTCCACCAACATATTTCCCAATATCAAGGCCATTCAGCTCCTTTGCATGTTCTGGTTCATTATAGTACCTGAGGCCATTGAAAATTCACGTCCAGTCAATAGCAATTGTTGTAGCCAAGAAGCAAAGCACCAGAAAATTGTAACTAGCGTTAGCATTCCAAACATCCACATTCACCTGAAATTTTGCTTCAGAAGAGACCCAGAATCTAGGTGATTTTTGGTCTTAGAGTTAAAATGATTTCCAGCCTATACAGCCTAGATATGTAGATTCCAACAGTTTTTAGGTGATATGATGGCAGATGCAAAGCCACCACACAATCATCCCACGTAATTTCAAGAACTGAAGATTCCCTATTCACCTGGTCATCATACACAATTGCCAAAACAAGACATAGATTGCAGAGAAAACTCCACAATAAGGTAACCACTGCTATGTCTGCTCCAGCTAAACAAAGATAAATGCAACAAGAATGAGTGCAGTTGTGACATTGTGAGTCTCACTCCCCAAGTATGCAACCCTTACCTTCATCATGAATGGCAGTGACTAACTGCCATTACTCCCCACTGACTCCATCAGCTCCCGACAGTGGGTGAAGATAAGTATATAACAGTCTGCTCAAAATTTTGGGCAAACAATTATACAAAAATCTGCATCCTGAGTTTCTATCACATTTTTGGAAGCAACATGTAGACTAAGTCATGATGTTGGCTAGCACTGAAGAGGCTTAACTCACCAACAAAGTCAAATGAAGATTGTGGTCTGACTGTGAAAAAGAAGACAAACAGAAAGAAAAAGCTTACTCGTGGTCATAGAAATGAGATGCTGCCACCACCATTTCATCAATACCATCTCCATCAATGTCAGCTATTACCTTCCACACCCAGATACCAAGCACCCATTGTCAGTAATTTGTGAAACATAAAAGCAGAGGAAGCAACCACCCTGTCATTAGTCTGCATGGGAATTTGACAGTTTGACTATGCTGATTCTCATCAGCATGCTACCTTACCATTTGCTATGCAATCCTATCATGTCTTTGCTTGGACATCAGGACATTGCCTTCATGACAACACACCACACCTATTGGTTAGCAACACCTGCTTCCTCAATCCTGTCATGTCTTTAGTTGGATATCAGGCCATTGTGTTCATGGTATGTCACACACCACAGCTGTTTGTTAGCAACAGTTGTTTCTGGACAAGTTTTTAACTTGTGGTGGTATGTTCCATAGGACAACAACCTAAACCATAGCCAGAACCCTAAATGATACTTGAACACCAGTCATAAAATGCATAATGTACTCAGCCAGAATGAACGACGTACTGGAGTACAGAGAATATGGGAGTCAACACTAATGTAGTCGGCCTCTTGTTCATGGATAGCTTCAGACCAGGTATCATTCCCCCACATGGATTCATCAAAATAGTCATCATAGTCGTAGCCATAATCATCTGTCAACCCTTCTCCAGCATTTTCTTCAGCATCACGAAATATGTCAAATGATGCATCTGCTTCATCCTCCAAGACCCCTTGCTCATTCTCTGCTGTTGCCTCTTCTTGCAAGAGCTGCCGCTGTTGCAGTATGTCTGCCTTAGAGCTCATATTTGCTGTTGGAAGATTATTGCCCTCATCGTTGCTTGCATTCAAAGAAGACTTTGCACCCTCATTGAGCCTTGTATCTGTAATCAGACATGTCCTATCACTTGTAATGCTTTTTGGAGATGCTTTGAGAATGGCCTCATTGGTATAACTGACAACAATGTGCTCTTGGACTAACCAGACTTGAACTTCAAACTTTTAAAGCTCAGGGGTTTTTGGTAAAGAGTTTATAATGGATCTTATCATTTTTGGCAGAAAGAGAAGGAGAGCATAGATGCACAACATCCATGGTCACAAGAGGTACCTGACTGCACAGTCTCTATCTTGTCACTTGTGAGAGAATCATCATGAACATCGTTCTGGGTGTGATTTGCATGAGCTGGGCTAAGCCCGACATACCAGTCTTTTTTCACCCGCCTCCTTGGAACTATCATCTTCTCCAGCATCATGTACCCCGATGAGCTTTGCCCCACCCATTACAGAAACAAAGGTAATTTGAGCACGCTGGAAACCAGCAACCACTACATTCCAACTATCCACCTCCTCCCAACTGCAATTGACTTGCTTACAAATGCATTGACTCAAGTAATCCATAACTGCATATGGGTTCAGGTTTTGGGATTTGAAAATAGGGACCAGGGACTAGAGGGTTATGATTTTCTAGAGTTCAATTCTAAGCTTTGTTGAAGGTAGGACTTTTATCTGATTCAATTACAGTCCACCATTGTGAGAAGTATGCATTTAATAAGATCATCAAAACAATACTGCAAGTAGAGTAATGACACAAACATACCGGAAAAAAAGGACCTCCCCATTGAAGGTGGCAAGTGCAATTTCATGGTTGCCATCCTTGTCAATGTCATACATTAGGGCACTTGCATGGACTGTGGATTGATGGTATGCTGGCCACCCTGTAACCCCAGATCATCAACCTCATCAATCTTCAAATTTGGATAAGCAAGTAAATGCTCTTCCCAAAATAAGCAACTTGCTTCTGGAACTGACAGTGTTTGACTATTGGGGCGATTGCTCATGTTTTTGTTTAAAGCAAAGTCCAACCAGAGAAGACTAAGAAAATGGAGTTCAACAATACCAGGCAACTTCTCTCCATCTGCACCATCAAGAACCTCCAAATAGTGTACAAAAGACGGAACCACCACCTCCATTTTTCCATCACTGCACATACCCAATATCAAGCTCATCCAAATCTTGAGGACAAAATGGACCCAAGGGAAGACGGAGATGTGAATGGAGCTCAAGTGTTTTGAGTCTCCCCACCCAACAACAAAGAAGCAGGTTAATTCATTCATAAGAAATCAAACAATAAGCAACAGGAGAAAAAGTTATAAACTCCAAATTAGATTCAGGTTCAAATAAGTTTTAGGGCTTGAAAAATCCGAAGTGTCAACAAGAGATAGCTGCTACCTACCTGTTGATATCAGCAATTAGAGGAGATGCATAGATGCTGGAGCTGACCTCTGTCTGCCACCGAATTTCCAGCTGCTGTGGACACTGAGTGTTTGCCAGTGCCTCTTCATTCCTGGGTCATCATCATCATCATCATCCACCACAACCATATTCCATGTGTCAGCTGTTGATGCCACAACAAAACATCAATTTGGAGCTGGTTTGCAGGATTGAGAGGACGACGGTGGTAGGCAATTTTCATGTGGTGTTGCTCAAGAACTTCAAATCACTGGATACGTTTAATCAATCCAGAAAGAAAACAGGGGGGTGGTGCCTTTCGTCATTTCCACTTGTGACTGACCATTGACCCCAGAAGCTAAAGAAACACAACCAGATCCTCTTTGAAAGCAATCAAAGGGTGTGTAACAACCATCCCAAATGCAAGGAGCAACAACAGACAAGACAAAACAATTGAAAGTTGCAGGAATGCCTGATGCCTGTGCTGTAGACAGACAAGACAAAACAATTGAAAGTTGCAGGAATGCCTGATGCCTGTGCTGTAGACAGACAAGTGAATTGGTGAAAGAAAACCTTCATGGCTTCAAAACAACAAAACAACAACAGCAACAACAACAGGACGAGGAGGAGGAGGAGGAGGAAGAGAAGGAGATGGGGATTGGAGAGGGATTTTACAAAGTGGGAAATGCAATTGCATCATCAGAAGCTTCTTGCTGCAAGAATTTGTTGTTTTCCACCACATCCTTCATGTTGTCATCATGCGCCACTGGCCTAGAAAAAAACTGCTGCTGTGCTTCTGCTGCTCTTGTCATCTTCACAACCAGAAGCAGCACCATGAACCTACAGCAGCATAGGAAGAAGAAGCTTGAAGAAGCAGCTGCTCCATGGATTGCCATTGCTGCAGCTGCAAAATTCTTCACTCTCAATGTCTCTTTCTGTCAACTGTTGTTTGTGTGCGAGAAAGCAAAGCTTGCGGGCGAAAGGCAGGCTTTCCAAGAGAACATTCCAAACCTAAGAACAACAGCAAAGAAGTAGAAGAGAGAGAAGAAGAAGAAGAAGGAAGTGTGTTGTTGTTGGATCACGTTCGTGTGCGATTACTGGGGCAAAAGCGAAGAAGAAGAAGAAGAAGAAGAAGAAAAGTTATCCGTCCAGAGACTGCGACGAAAGATGATTGCTAACCTGCGGGAGAAAGGACTGCGCTTTTGTTGTTGGCAGTCCCAGAAGTCATATCGTCGTCGGCGTCTGGTCAAAGGAATGGGGCGTGCGATCGCTTTCTCTTTCCGATTCCGACTGGGTTCACTGGAGGAGAAGGGATTGTCCGCAATCTCTTTGTATTTTCATGCGCAGCCGTTGTTTTCGGAGAGTTCTCCGTCCCCTTCTTCTTCTTCTTCTGTTGCAGAGTGAGTGTGGCGATGGCTGATTCTTCTTCTGTTGGTCCTGCGGCACAAGAAGAGTGGAGCAGTGTAGTATCGGCGGAAGCAGTCACTCGTGCCCCTCCTCCTCATCCGACCATCACACGGCCGTTGCTGGATCTCAGCGGTGCGGCAATCGGCGGGTCCGAGGAGGATCACAATCCGACAATCGTGCTTCCGAATCAGAGCGCCGAGGTCTCGCACTTTGCTATCGATCTAGGAGGTTCGCTCATCAAGCTCGTCTACTTCTCGCGGGCTCAGCAGGAAGCGAAGACGACGACGACAGAGGCCGAGAGCAACAAGAAGAAGTTGGAACAGAAGCGGAGTGGCTTCCTGGCCGGCTTGCGACGACGCGGCGGATTCCCGATCCTCGGCGGCAGGCTCCATTTCGTGAAGTTCGAATCCAGCAAGCTCAATGACTGTCTGGCCTTCATCAAGTCCAAGAGATTGCACCGATGCAGCAACGGCATCGAAGGCTTGGAAGCTCTGGGAGCGACGGCGACGGCGGCAGCGGCGACAGCGGAGAAGAGCAGCAACAGCAGCAGTAGCCCCACGACGACGATGCCTGAGAAGAACGGCGAGAAGAATGGCGTGATCAAGGCGACAGGAGGTGGAGCGTTCAAGTACGCGGAGCTTTTCAAGGAGAAGCTAGGGGTAACGTTCGACAAGGAAGACGAGATGCAATGTCTGGTATCAGGAGCGAACTTCCTTCTGCGAGCGATCAGGGACGAAGCTTTCACGCATCATGAAGGACACAAGCAGTTTGTGCAGCTGGATCAGAACGAGCTTTTCCCGTATCTGCTCGTCAACATCGGCTCGGGAGTGAGCATGATCAAGGTGGACGAGGAAGGGCAGTACGAGAGGGTGAGCGGGACCAATGTGGGTGGCGGCACCTTCTGGGGTTTGGGAAAGCTGCTCACCAAATGCAAAAGCTTTGACGAGATTCTGGAGCTCAGTCAAGGAGGCGACAACAGCGCCGTCGACATGCTTGTGGGTGACATCTATGGTGGTTTGGATTACTCCAAGATCGGGCTCTCTGCTTCCACCATCGCTTCTAGCTTCGGCAAAGTCATTGCTGAGAACAAGGACTTGTCAGATTACAGAAAAGAAGACATTGTTCTCTCCCTTCTGCGCATGATCTCTTATAACATAGGTCAGGTACAATTGTGCATCTCTTTCCTTCCTTTTCCTTCATTGGGGTTGTTTCTGATCTCCTCCTCCTCCTCCTCATCATCATTGTTGTCGATGTCGATGTCGATGTCTGTGTTGTTTTTCTTGCAGAGATTGTTCACTGTGACCAAAACCCTAGGTTTCTTTTTTTGGCGTGGGTGTCAGGTTGCATACCTGAATGTGCTGTGGTATGGATTGAAGAGGATTTTTTTCAGTGGGTCCCTTGGATTTGTTTGTGATCTCATCATCATCTGCATTGTGTTGTTTTTCTTGCACAGATTGTTGACTGTGAACAAAAGCCCTTTTTTTTGGGGTGGGTGTCAGGTTGCATATCTGAATGCATTGCGGTATGGATTGAAGAGGATTTTCTTCAGTGGGTTCTTCATTCGAGGGCATGCATACACGATGGATACAATGTCATTTGCCATCAGGTTTTGGTCGAAGGGAGATGCACAGGCCATGTTTCTTCGGCATGAAGGCTTTCTTGGTGCTCTAGGGGCTTTTCTGAGCTATGATAAGTATGGGTTGGCCAATCTGACTTCGCATCACTGTGTGGAGAGATTTCCGATGGGAGCTCCTTATGTTGGCGGAGAAGTGCATGGACCTCCAATTCGTGACCTGAATGAGAAGATCACCTGGATGGAGAAATTCATGCAGAAGGGGATTGAGATTACAGCTCCAATTCCCATTTCTCTGCCAGGAACCACAGGGTTAGGTGGATTTGAACGACCTCTTGCTCGCTCCGAATCACTTCGATCGGATTCCAGTGCTGCTCTCAATGTTGGAGTGCTTCATCTTGATCCTTCACTTGAGCCTTTCCCACTTCTTGCTGATCCCAAAAACTATGAGCCAAACACAGTTGATTTGAGTGATCAGACTGAGCGTGAGTACTGGCTCAGGATCTTGTTTGGCAATCTTCCTGACCTTGTTGAGAAAGCTGTGGCAAGTGAGGGCGGAACAGATGATGCAAGGAGGAGAGGTGATGCGTTTGCTCGAGCTTTTAAGGCTCATTTGGCCAGGCTGCGAGAAGAGCCTGCTGCATATGGTAAGCTTGGACTTGCCAATCTTCTTGAGATGCGGGAAGAATGCTTACGGGAGTTTCACTTCCACGATGTGTATATGGCAATCAAGGAAAGAGAGAATGAAGCTGCACTTACTGTGTTGCCAGATCTCTTGGCAGAGCTTGACAGTTTGGAACCTGCAGCAAGGATGCTGGCATTGATTGAAGGGGTTTTAGCAGCCAATATCTTTGATTGGGGTTCACGAGCTTGTGTTGAGCTTTACCACAGTGGAACGATTATTGAAATCTACAGAATGAGTCGCAACAAGATGAAGCGACCATTGCGGGTTGACAATTTTGAGGCTTTCCAGAAGAAGTTCATTGGCAGTGCGGGCAATGAAGGATCTGAAAAGCTGGTGCCACACAAGCGAGCTTTGTTGTTTGTAGACAATTCAGGAGCAGATGTTGTTCTGGGTATGTTGCCATTGGCTCGTGAGCTTTTGCGGCGGGGGACTGAAGTTGTGTTGGTTGCCAATTCACTTCCTGCAATTAATGATGTAACAGCAGTTGAGCTGCCAGCAATTGTTGCTGCTGCTGCAAAGCATTGTGATACGCTTCGAAGGGCAGCAACAGCTGGAGGGCTTCTTGTTGATGTGGTTGGTGATGATGGTAAGCTCTACAGACCAGAACTTTTAACACAGAGAATAGTGATTTCCTGGACCTTAGACAGCACTTTCAAAGTTACATAACAATTCTGAAGCGCACACAGTCAGGCCAAGATGTATATATTGGCTGAAAAGCATTGAGTGAAAGCCCTTGAACCCCCTTCTTTTTCCCAAAAGTTTGTGCAAGTGCATGTTTTAACCTTGCCAAAAGGAATCTTGACCTTGAGGACTCTACCTGATAATTTGTGATGAAGGTGATGATCTGACTGATACTCTGTGAGCAACTCTCACATGTCGATGGCTGCACTCATTGTCATGATACCTTCAAACATCAAAAGTGATGTTGTGGAGATTTCGTAGGCATGCATAGATCATTATGATCAAGTCAGCAATTTATAATGGAACTTGGCAAGTTTATCTTAAATGTAGATACAGTGGGAGAAATATCACCATGAGATTCCTCATTTGATACAGTACTCCTTTGGCTTGAAACAGAGAGGGAGTTGATGCTATTGATATCAAAATTGTCTAAATGTCAAAGTTGGATGATTGCAGGTCTGACAGAGGATGTTGCAGCAGTCCCTGTGTTGACAGTGGTAGAAAATGGGTGTGGGAGCCCATGTATTGATTTCCGACAAGTGAGCTCAGAGCTTGCTGTTATCGCACAAGACGCTGACCTTATGGTGTTGGAAGGAATGGGTCGAGCACTCCACACAAATTACAACGCCCGTTTCCAGTGCGATGTTTTGAAGCTTGCCATGGTCAAGAATCAGCGTCTAGCTGAGCAATTATTGAATGGCTCCATTTATGATTGTGTTTGTAGGTACGAACCAGCAAACTATGGATCTTCAGCTCTTGCAAATTAAGTCTGTTTAATTTATCGAATTGCCTTGCATATAAAATACAACAGTTGCTCACACTAATATTTTCAGACCATTCAGTAAATCTCCAACTTGGTCTTGATTTGATCTCAGATCACAGTAGATGTTGTAGAATCTGTTTCCCTTTAAACTGGGAAGTCTTGCAGGCCAAATTTATGGTCCAATGTAAATAAATTTACAGGCTTCTGAACAATGACACCATTATGTAACAAACACAGCAACTGCTGTAAGTGTTTATTCTGAAGGTTTGTGGAGCTCTAGAGGTTTTGTGGATTTGAGTGCTGCCGTCTATCAATTCATATGTGCCAAATGTGGTGGAGAGTGTGGATTTGTGTGGGGCGTTTTGTTGTCAATTGGTATGTGCTGACTGAGATCACCTTTGCTAAAATTTGCATAAAACTTGGTAAATGTTTACACAATTAAAAGAGCCAACTTGTTTCCGCTTTCCTGAAGGCTTCTGGAGCTCAAGCTTTAGTGGATCCCAGTGCTACATTTGGTCAATTGGTATGTGGTGACTAAGATGATTAACACTTGGTAGATGTTTATGGAATAAATTTAGTAAACTTGTTTCAGTGTTCCTGAAGGTCTGTGTGCAGCTCTAGAGTTTGTGGATTTGAGTGCTGTGTTCTGTCAACTGGTATGCACTGACTGAGATGGAACTTTGCCAAAATTTGCCTAAAACTTGGTAGCAGAGGTTTATGCCTGGGCTTTTGAGAAATTGGTACTGATTGCCATCAAAATGCAAATTTTTCTTTCACTGTGACGGAATTGCTGTCATCTTGAACTCAAGCTCCAAAGCAAGAGAAGTCACCTTGTGGGTTTAGGTTTGGGTGAAAAAACAAAAACCTCAAGTGCTCATGTTATTTGTATCTTTCATGCATGCCCATCACCAGCCACAAATGGGCGACTGCATGAGAAACCCTTGAACCCTAAACCCCTTGACCCTGCCATCTTTGAATTTTAAAATAATTTTTCCACTCAAGAAAGGAATCATCAATCATGATCCCAGTAAACTAGATAATCATCCAGGAAGCAACAACATAAAACTTCTGCACAAGGAATATGAAGCAATCATAGCCCGCCCTGTAAAGAAAACAGAGAGAGCGTGCATCGAGGAAGCAAAAAAAAACCAAAAGCCCCGAAGGGAGGAACCAGAAGAGATTCATGAGGAATGCGAAATTGTGGTAAACAGGAGTCACGAAATTCACAACTGAATGTTTGAAATGGCAGCGATCGATCTGGGAGAGTCGATGTGAGAATCCGAGAGTGGTTGAGAAAGCTTCGACGAAGCCGAGTTGAATTCTTGGCGCGCAACTGGAGTCCAGAACGGCCGAACAGAAGCGGCTGTTGAAGAAGCAAAGAAAACAAAGGAGAATGACGAATGCTCGTTCTGTGATATAACCCATATTGTCTGCGTACTCAGGAAAAGATTTTATATATACTGGAAGTGCAGACACACTTGTGACTCTTCGGAGACATCTGATAAAATTGGAACGATACAGAGAAGATTAGCATGGCCCCTGCGCAAGGATGACACGCACAAATCGAGAAATGGTAAAATTTTTTTTAATCCATTTTTTCAAAATGAATTTAAAACATTGAGATTATTAAACAATTTCCCCTCTTTTCTCATTTAATTTTTTTTTTCAAATATTGGGATTATTATCTCTACTTTTTTTCTTTTTTTTTCCTTTTTTTTACCCCCTCTTTTCTCCTTTTTTTTTTTTTTTTTTTTTTTTTTTTTTTTTTTTTTTTTTTTTTTTTTTTTTTTTTTTTTTTT